>Ga0209702_10000792_pt1 | contig 65200 bp, 68 predicted proteins | sample FRY01_FD_187210 | JGI IMG/M metagenome (GOLD analysis project Ga0209702, IMG submission 187210) | Freshwater microbial communities from Lake Fryxell liftoff mats and glacier meltwater in Antarctica - FRY-01 (SPAdes) (version 2) | ecosystem: Environmental > Aquatic > Freshwater > Ice > Glacier... | reverse complement strand
AAACAACGAACAGATCAGCGCGTCTTTCTCCGCATGATTCAGAGTCGTCAGATCGGGCAGTTCGTCCATCACTCACAGATTACGCCCCTCTGATTTAAAGTACAATTCCTTCAGGCTGAATAGTTACGATCCGGCTTCAATAGACGCATTTATCCGCCAGCGTGTCGATGAAGTCTTCGATGAAAAACTCGAAGAAAGACTCGCGGCGATTCAGGCCAAACGCACACCCTCGATGACCATCATCGCGACCAAGGGTACGCTGGACTGGGCTTACCCGCCGTTTATCCTGAGTTCCACTGCTGCCGCGCTGGGCTGGGATGTTTCAATTTTTTTCACCTTCTACGGCCTGCAACTGCTGCGGAAGGACCTTGGGCAACTGAAGGTCAGTCCGCTGGGTAATCCGGGCATGCCGATGAAAATGCCGTTTGGACCGGACTGGTTCAAGGCGGTTAACTGGAATGTTCCCAACTTCATCCAGGCCGGGGTGCCGGGCTACGAGTCGCTGGCAACAGCGCTGATGAAAAAAACAATCAGCAACAACGGAGTAGCTGAAATTGGCGAGCTGCGCGACCTGAGCCTGGAGGCCGGTGTCAACCTCATTGGTTGCCAGATGACGGTCGACTTGTTCGGCTTCAAGCACGAAGACTTCATCCCCGAAGTCAAGGAGTACTGCGGCGCGGCCTCGTTCCTGCCGATGGCACAGCAAGCGGACGTCAGCCTGTACATGTAATCAACCCAAAGTCAAAAATTAAACCAACGCTAAACCAACGCAATTCCACTCTGGAGGGGACCATGCGCAATAAAAAGACGGTTTCAGCAGTTGCACTGGCAGTGGCGGGCGCGTTAACAGCAGGAGCTGCAAACGCGACGGACGGTTATTTTTCTCATGGTTATGGCATGAAGGCCAAAGGCCGCGGCGGCGCATCTACCGCAATGACTACTGACACGTTTGGTGGTGCGAACAACCCGGCGACCATGGTCTGGGTCGGTGATCGCATGGACCTCGGTGTTGATTTGTTCAGACCGGATCGCAAGGCGAGCCGTGTCGGCAGTACGGCCGGAGTGGACGGCGCTTCTGACGGCAACGACACGACCAACTTCCTGATCCCCGAGTTTGGCTATAACAAGCTGATCAAGCCCGATCTGTCTCTGGGTGTCACTGTATACGGCAACGGTGGCATGAACACGGATTATTCGGGTAACGCGGTCGCCAGCTGCGCTGCTTTGGGCGGGGGTGCGCCTGCCAATCTGCTGTGTGGAAACGGCAATCTCGGTGTCGATTTGTCGCAGCTGGTGATCGCGCCAACTGCTGCTTACAAGGTCGATCCGCAGCATTCTATCGGTGTGTCGCCGTTGATTGCCTACCAGCGCTTCAAGGCTTACGGACTGCAACCGTTTGCCGTGATTTCCTCCGATCCGTCCAACCTGACCAACAAGGGCTATGACAGCGCCTGGGGTTTTGGCGTGCGCTTGGGATGGCTGGGCAAGTTATCGGATACGCTGAGCGTGGGAGCAGCATATTCAACGAAGATCAAAATGGGTGAATTCGACAAGTACCGCGGTCTTTTTGCGGAACATGGCGGCTTTGATATTCCCGAAAACTATAACCTAGGCATTGCTTTCAAGGCGACGCCTGCGATGACCATAGCTGCAGATTATCAGCGTATCAATTACGGCAAGGTCAAGTCGGTCGGGAACCCCAGCAACCAGGGCGGATGTACGCGGACCGTGCCAGCAGGTCCGGGTGTGGGTGCGGGCTGTCTCGGTGCCAGCAGCTCAAGCATCGGTTTCGGCTGGGATGACGTGAACGTGATCAAGCTCGGTGTCGAGTATGCCTACAATAACCGCCTGCTGTTGCGCGTCGGGTATAACCATACCGACAACCCGATCCAGTCGCGTGATGTGACCTTCAATATACTGGCGCCTGGCGTGGTGCAGGATCATGCGACGCTGGGCTTCACCTACGCGATGCAGGGTGGATCTGAAGTCACTATGGCCTACATGCATGCGTTCAAGAAGTCTGTTTCGGGACCGGCAAACAATCCTTATTTCCAGGTGGGCGGTACTGAAACCATCACCATGTCCCAGAATTCGCTGGGCATCGCCTGGGGACAGAAGTTCTGACCTGGCGGGAATCCGGACCTGAAGCCCCGCTGCGGCGGGGCTTTTTTCTTGCGGTAGCGGCGGCCGTGCGGCACCATAGGCTCAATATGCGCGAGGTAAGACAATGAAAAGCATCAAGATCGCCGACGCGGGCAATCTGCGTAACGAGGTGGCGAAATACAAGAAAGGCAAAAAACTCGACATACGCCTGTTCAACCAGGTGGCACGGCTGGCCTGGCTGGGGAAAATCGTATTGTGTCCGTTCGATCCGGATGATCCGGATTGCAAGTCGTGGCTGTTGCATCTGCAGCCGCTGGAGAGTCTAGCTGCGGAAATCATCCGTGTTGACGAGGATCTGAATGGCACGCCCTTCGCTGCACAGATCCATATCCTCGATGCGGAGCAGGGGACGCATCTTGCAGATATTTTCCGTGCTGGCATGCAGCATCGCGCCCGCGACCTGCAAAGTCTGGCACAGCGTGATTTCTACTTCGAGAAATATTTTACGCCGGAAGGAAAATCGAACTGATCCCTGCGCGTTTTCTGGATCTCGGCTGTTTGTCGCCGCTGCGTCTGCATGCGACTTATGCGGGCATTGCGCAGGCGATGCATGCTGACAGTGTGCCGGTGCTGCTGTGGGGCACGGCGCCTGCCCATTTGTGCCTGGGGCAGAGCCAGAGTGCCTCGCGTGAACTGGCGCCGCAATTGGCTGTGCCCGTAGTGCGCCGACCGCTGGGTGGCGGTGCGGTGTGGGTCGACGAAGGCCAGTTTGTTTATGTATTGATTGCTCCTTTGCGACTTGCGCCGCGGCGACCTGCGGACTGGGGTGCGTGGGCACTGCAACCTGCCATCGCAACATTTTGGAATTTCGGGCTGGACGTGGAACGCCATGGTGAAGATTTGTGGCTGTACGATCGAAAAATAGCTGGCACGGGTTCGGCCACCATCGGGTGCGCCGCGGTTTATGCATCAAGTTTTCTGATGCATTTCCCGCATGAGCGGTTTGCCTCCTGCATAGCTGGATCGCAGGAATTCCAGGCTTGGCTGAACGCTGGGTTGTTGGCGACGTTGACTGATTGGGCATCACACGCACCTGTTCCCGCGGCGATAAAACTGCAGGAAGTATTTATTCGCAGAGTGGAGCAGGATCTGGCCTGGCACTTGCGTTCTTCACGGGTGACTGCGAATGAACGATCGGCGATTGAAGAGGCACTGCTAGAACTGCAGGATGATGATGTCTGGGACGGCGGGCAGCGTACCCATCGTGATGGACTCAAGCTCAACGCGGAATCACATCTGGTGGAGCGTGACGAGTGCGGACGGCGGGTTCGCGAACTGGTGGTGCGCGGAAAAGTTGCGCGTCGAGCGGTAGTAACAATCTGAGGGGTGAACATGAAACAAAACAGATTTCGGGCGGAGCGCCGTACCTGGCTGCGCAGCGCTGCAGCAGCGACTGTCGCTGCTGCAGGCATGTTGCAACTGCGTGCAGCGCTGGCGGCGGGCACAGTGCCGCCAGGCATCGCGCGTTTCAGTGGAGATGTGCGGATCAACGGCAAACCCGCGGAGCGCGGTCAACGGGTCGCACCGGGTGACCTGATTGTTACCGGGAAAGGTGCTGAACTGGTGTTTGTTGTCGAGCGGGATGCATTTCTGGTGCGCGCCAACAGCCGGATCGAGTTTGGCTCGGCCGCCACGAAAAGCGCGGTGACCCTGTTGCGGGTGCTGACTGGCGCACTATTGTCGGTATTCGAATCCGGCCGGTCGCGCGAGATACGCACGGCCACGGCGACCATAGGCATACGTGGTACGGGGATATACATCGAAATCGAGCAACAGCGCACTTATGCCTGCACCTGCTATGGCGAGGCAGTGCTGACGCCGGTTGATGATCCCGGTGCTGCGGAAACTGTGCGTACTCGTCGGCACGACCAGCCGCGCTACATCTACGGCAAAGGTATGCCCAACATGATGGAGGCCGCGCCGGTCATTAATCACACGGATGTTGAACTGCAGATGCTGGAAGCCCTGGTTGGCAGAAAAGTGCCTTTTGAGATGGGAACTTATTAAGCGATGGCACAACCTACAGTCGCGTCACGCCTGGCGCGCCGATTTGTGTTGTGCAGCAGCGATGCAGAACTGGAGGCGACGCTGCGCGCGGCATTGCCCGACATCTGGTCCATGGTGCGGGTGACAGATCTGGCTGAGCTGGGTGATTTTGCAGAGGTGTTGCAGTATCGCTTCTTGCTCCTCGATCTTGAAGACGCTGCGTTCGACCCGCTGGATACCATTGATATGCTGCGGCGGGAACTGATGCTGAATATCGCCATTCTATGCATAGGCGGAGAACCGGCATTGCGTGATGCAGCGCGGCTGGCTCGTGCGGACCGGTTTTTCGAACGTAGCGCAGCGATCGAGGTCATGCAGCAGTTTTGCAGCCAATACGACTGGTAGCGTATCAGGCGCTGGGGCGATGCAGCAGGGCGAAGATGCGTTGCAGGCCGCGCCACAGTTTGGGCAGCAACCACAGGGCAATCAGTGCAAACACTGCCAGCAGTATCAGGAACAGCAGTGGATATTTCAGCGCCAGCCACAACCCGCCCAAGGATAAAGCGTCTTCGGTAAATGACGCGGCCCAGTTGCTGAAAGGCTCGGGTGAGGTATTGATCAGTGCGCGGCTGCCGGCCTTGGTGAAATGCGCACCTGCGGCTATTGTCCCGCCGAGTAATCCTGCAGCGAGCGCCAGTCCGGGGTCGTTGCCGGCGACGGCTGCAGCGGCCAGGAGTGCGCCGCCGGGAATGCGGATGAAGGTGTGTACGGCATCCCACAACGTATCTACGCCGGGAATCTTGTCGGCAAGAAATTCGGTTAGAAACAGCAAGCCGGAGATGGCCAGCACCCAGGGGTGCGCCAGTACCTCGAGATTGGCGGGTAGCAGATAAAGGTCCGTGCGATGTAACAGTCCGAGACAGAACAGGACGGCGTAAAAGCGCAGGCCGCTGGTCCAGCCCAGTCCGGTAATCAATGCCAGTGAATATAAATCCATGCGCAGGAGTCTAGCAGCGGTTGGGGATTATGTTGGCAACCTCAATAATAATATAAATCGTTGATTTAATTGATAATTTTAAGGCGTTGGTAGATGGGGCGGAGCTCTGCCCGCAACGCCGGCATACGCCGCCACAGCAGCAGCGCAGCTATCGTGCAAATGCCGCCGCCGATTGTCAGGGTCGCCGGTGCGCCAATGGCTGATGCCAGTGCACCGCCTGCCAGACTGCCCAGTGGATACATGCCGAGGAAGGCGACTGAAAATATGCCCATGATGCGTCCGCGCATGCGGTCTTCGACGATGGTCTGAATCATGGTGCTGACCGACATGCCGTTGACGACGATACCGAAACCGGTGACTGACAGTGCGATGAGCGACAGCGGCAGCCAGGGCGACAGCGCGAATACCAGCACGCCAAGTCCAGCAGCCAGTGACGCAAAAGTGATCCAGCGGGTCAGCCCGAGCACGTTGCGACGCGAGGCCAGCGCGAGCATGCCGATTACGCCGCCGGAGCCGGCAGCACCGATCAGGAAACCCAGCATGCTGGCACCGCCGCCATAAACTTCGGCGGCGAATATGGGCATCAGCGTCTGGTACGGTGTCACCATGAAACTGATAGTGGCCACGATCGGCAGTGTCCAGCGTATCGGCAGCAGTTCCCAGGCATAACGCGCGCCTTCGGCCAGCTGCTGCCATGCCGAGTTTGTAGTGTGTTGTGCGGGGCGTGGTGTGATGGTCAGGGCCAGCACCATGGCGACTATGATGACTTTGCTTAGCGCATTGGCCACGAAGCAGAAGGCTTCGGTCGAGACCGCGAGCAGCAAACCTGCGACTGCCGGCCCGATCATGCGGCCGGCACTTTGCATCAACGCATTCATGGCGATGGCACTGGGCAGATCGTCCCTGGTAACCATTTCAGTAGTAAAGGAAAGTCTGATCGGCGTGTCGATGGCATTAACAATGCCGACAACCAAGGCCATGACGATGATGTGCCAGATCTCGACTGTGCCGGTATAGGTGAGCAGCGCCAGTATCAGTGGCGGTGCAATCGAAAGTGCCTGCGTAATCAGCAGCAGCCTGTGCTTGTCAAATCGATCCGCCCACATGCCGCCGAAGGGTGCGAACACCAGAATTGCAATTTGTCCGGCGAACCCGGTGAGACCCAACAGCCATGCCGATTCGGTCAAACGGTACACCAGCCACGCCATGGCAATCTGCTGTATCCAGTTGCCGATGATCGACAATGTCTGGCCGATAAAAAACAACCGGTAGTTGCGGTAACGCAGCGCACGCAACGAATGCTTGATGGTCATGGGCGGGGCCGGCGCACTATGGTGCAGCCGGCAGGACGATCAGCCGAGCTTGGCGAGTTGGGCCCGCATCTGCTCCAGCGAGGTCGAAAAGCGCGCGAGGCGCTCCTTTTCCTGGGCAACCACCAGTGGCGGGGCTTTGGCAACAAAACCTGCGTTCGCCAGTTTGCTGCGTGCTTTATCTGTTTCGGCTGCCAGTTTTGCGATTTCCTTGGCCAGACGCTCGCGTTCGGCGGCCACATCGATTTCCACCTGTAGCATCAGCTTGAAATCGCCGACGATGGAGACCGGTGCATCGTCACTCGGCAGTTCGCTGACGGTGAGCAATTCCGATAGTCTGGCCAGCGCGGTCAGGTAGGGTGCCCAGATGCGCAGCTGTTCTGCATCGCCCTGCACCAGCAGCGGCAGTTTTTGCGACGGCGGAATATTCATTTCGCCGCGCAGCGTGCGGCATGCCGATACCAGTTGCTTCAGCGTGTTGATGTCGCGTTCTGCGGGCTCGTCAATTTTTGCTGCCTCGGGCTGGGGATACTTTTGCAGCATGATGCTCGCGCCGCTTTTCCCGGCAAGTGGCGCTACCTTTTGCCACAACTCTTCGGTGATAAACGGAATGACCGGATGTGCCAGTCGCAGTATGGTTTCAAGCACGCGCACCAGTGTGCGACGGGTGCCACGGCACTGTTCGTCGTTGCCGCGCGCGAGCTGTACTTTTGCGAGTTCGAGGTACCAGTCGCAGTATTCGTCCCACACCAGTTCATAAATTGCGCGGGCGAGATTGTCGAAACGGTATTCGCGGTAGGCCTGCTGCGCTTCGCTTTCGGCGCGTTGTAGCCGGCTGATCAGCCAGCGGTCGGCGACCGACAGTTCGACTGGTGCAGCGGCATCCAGTCCGGTGTCCTGGTCTTCGCAATTCATCATCACAAAACGCGTGGCGTTCCACAGTTTGTTGCAGAAATTGCGGTAACCCTCGCAGCGTTTCTGGTCGAACTTGATGTCGCGGCCGAGGCTGGCAAGGCTGGCAAAGGTAAAGCGCAGGGCGTCGGTACCGTATGCCGGAATGCCTTCCGGATATTCAGTGCGCGTGCGTTTTGCGATGTCTTCGGTCTGTTTCGGGTTCATCAGCCCGACGGTACGTTTGGCGGTCAGGGCTTCAAGGTCGATGCCGTCAATCAGGTCCAGCGGATCCAGAGTATTGCCCTTGGATTTGGACATTTTCTGGCCTTCGGCGTCGCGCACCAGGCCGTGTACATAAACATGGTGGAAAGGCACTTTCCCGGTCATGTATTTGGTGATCATGACCATGCGCGCGACCCAGAAGAAAATGATGTCAAAGCCGGTTACCAGCACCGAGGACGGCAGATAAAGATCCAGTGCCGGATTAGATTTGGCGGGCCACTCCGGTGTCCAATCGAGCGTGGAGAAACACCACAGTTGCGACGAGAACCAGGTGTCGAGCACATCGTTATCTTGCTTTAGCGTCTTTCCGCCGGACAGCCTTACGGCTTCGGCTTCATCTTCGGCGACATACACATTGCCCGCATCATCATGCCATGCGGGTATGCGGTGCCCCCACCATAACTGCCGGGAGATGCACCAGTCCTGAATATTGTTGAGCCAGTGGTTATAGGTGTTGACCCATTGCTCAGGGAATAACTGGACTTCGCCGCTGGCGACAGCCTCCAGGCCCAGTTTGGCCAGCGGTTCCATTTTGACAAACCACTGGCTGGTCAGCATCGGCTCGATGACTACACCGGTGCGGTCGCCGCGCGGCACTACCATGCGGTGCGGTTTTTCGGATTCAAGAAGTCCTTGCGCTTTCAGATCGGCGACGATGCGTTCACGCGCGACATAACGATCCAGGCCGCGGTATTTTTCCGGCGCGTTGTCGTTGATCGTGGCGTCCAGCGTGAAGATATTCAGTTGTGGCAGATTGTGGCGCTGACCGACCTGATAGTCGTTGAAATCATGGGCGGGCGTGATCTTGACGCAGCCGGTGCCGAAGGTCTTGTCCACATATTCATCGGCGATGACGGGGATGGTGCGCCCAGTCAGCGGCAACACGACCTGACGGCCCACCAGCGCCCGGTAACGTTCGTCTTCAGGGTGCACGGCTACGGCGGCATCACCCAGCAGGGTCTCGGGGCGTGTCGTGGCGACGGTTAGATGGCCGCTGCCGTCCGCCAGCGGATATCGAATCTGCCAGAGTTTGCCGTCTTCTTCTTCGGATTGCACTTCAAGGTCAGAGATCACAGTGTGCAGTACCGGATCCCAGTTCGATAGTCGTTCGCCGCGGTAAATCAGGCCGTCGCGATAGAGTTTGACGAAGGTGTGGGTGACGAGCTTCGCCAGCGGCTCATCCATGGTGAAGCGTTCACGCTCCCAGTCGCAGGATGCACCGAGCCGCCGCATCTGGCGGGTGATGGTCGAACCGGATTGCTCCTTCCATTCCCAGACTTTGCTGATGAAGGCGTCGCGCCCCAGCGCATTGCGCGACTGGCCTTGTTGCTCCAGTTGCCGGGTAACGACCATTTCAGTGGCAATGCCCGCGTGATCAGTGCCTGGCTGCCACAGCGTGTTGTCTCCGCTCATGCGGTGGTAACGCGTCAGGCCATCCATGATGGTCTGGTTGAAGGCGTGTCCCATGTGCAGCACGCCGGTGACATTGGGCGGCGGCAGTTGTATGCAGTAGGCGTTGCTGTTGCTCTGATCCAGCCCGGCTTTGAAGTAGCCGCTTTTTTCCCAAATCGGGTACCAGTGCGACTCGATGGTCGCCGGTTCAAAACTTTTCGGTAGTTCCATGTGTGGTGCCGGGGGAGGTGATGCTGAAGGAGGTGCTGCCGGAGGAGGTGTTGCGGGAGCGCCTGCGATTATACCGGAGGCTAGTCCGGTTGCCGGCGCCTGCAGCAGCTTCAGCTGCGCCTGCATAGATTCTGCTACCGAAGTGCGCACCATGTCGGCAATGCCGGACTGCAGTTCGCTGGTGACGCGTGACACGGCCTCTTCCAGTGCAGCCCCGATTTCCGGCAGATAACGGTCGCGAACGACGCCGGCGATTTGATCGTTCAGGCTGCGTTTTAATTTCAGGTAAACGGTATGTTCAATATTCTGCGCCTGCACCCGCGACATGACTGTGCCACGGCTGTCCGGTCGCGATGCTGCTGGCGTTGCTGCGGTAGTTGAGGCAGCCGATTCGGTGCTTGGCAGCACCTCGCCTTCAATGATGATGTCGGTGAGCGTCGGAATGTCCGCGCCGGGGGCTGTGGATGCTGCCGGGGTGGATGACGACGCAGGCGGACGCCGGTGCTTGTGCAGCAGCGCATCGGCGCGCTGGAGCACGTCGTCGGTGGGATTGTCTGGGGTAGTCGGATCGGCCATGGATGCGTTGATGGTAACGGAGGGGCAGTGCTCCGCTCAACCGGCGCGGAATTTACCGCCTGACGCCGGAGGTTTTAATGCTGGGACTTGTCCGAAAGGTCGTGTGTGCGTATGGCGTAGCCGCGATCTTTGTAAAACCGGTAGCGTTCGCGTGCTTCCGTACGATCGCTGTCTTCAATGCTGACGATTTCGGCCAGGCGCTGGAAGCGACTGAAAAAAGCTGGCCGTTCCGGGTGCAGGTTGATCAGTACCTCGTCGTGCAGCGACGTGTTGCCGGCGGTGTCTATCAACACCGGAGTTACCGGCGCCAGGTCATGGTCGGATTTGCAGTGCGGCAGGAAGCCGGTAGCGGATACGGTCCACAACATCCAGTCCAGGCGCCCAGCCGTGCCGTTGTCCGGGCAAAACAAGGTCACACGCATTCCCATTCGGTGTGCCTTGACTGCGAGCCGGCATGCGGTCTGCAGTTTGTCGTCGACCTGGGTGTAGAAGTCGATCTGTGTCATCGCGTTGTGGTCAGCGCTTGCCGGCACGGCCGATCAGGAATTGCGTCAGCAAAGGTACCGGACGCCCGGTAGAACCTTTTTCCCGGCCTGATTTCCAGGCAGTTCCTGCAACGTCCAGGTGCGCCCATTTGTACTTTTTGGTAAAGCGGGAAAGAAAACATGCGGCGGTGATTGCACCAGCGGGGCGACCGCCGATGTTGGCAAAATCGGCGAAGTTGCTGCGCAGCTGATCCTGATACTCGTCGTGCAGCGGGAGATGCCAGGCGCCGTCGCCCGAGACCTCACCGGCACCGAGTATTTCGGTGGCCAGCGTGTCATCGTTGGCGAACAGTCCGCTGACTACGCTGCCGAGCGCAATGACGCAGGCACCGGTCAGGGTGGCAATGTCGATGACGGCGGCGGGCTGATAACGTTCCGCATAGGTCAGCGCATCACACAGGATCAGACGGCCTTCGGCATCGGTATTCAGTACTTCCACGGTCTGTCCCGACATGCTCGTAATGATGTCGCCGGGTTTGGTGGCGCGTCCTCCGGGCATGTTTTCGGTGGCGGGGATGATACCGATCAGATTGACCGGCAGTTTCATTTCGGCGACGGCCTTGACCGTGCCGAGTACGCTGCCTGCGCCACTCATGTCGTATTTCATTTCGTCCATTTCCGACGCGGGCTTCAGCGAGATGCCGCCGGTGTCGAAGGTGACGCCCTTGCCGACCAGCACCACCGGTTTCTGGCTTTTGGGTCCGGCAAGGTATTCGAGCACGATCAGTTTGGGTGGCTGGCTGCTGCCTTGCGCCACTGACAGCAGGGTGTTCATGCCGAGCTTCGCCATGTCGGCGCGTTCCAGCACCCGAACCTTCAGGCGGTATTGTTTGGCGAGTTTGCGCGCCTGAGCGGCAAGATAGGCGGGGGTGCAGACGTTGCCCGGAAAGTTGCCCAGGTCGCGGGCGAGGCTGATGCCTTGTGCCAGGGCTATGCCTTGTACGAGGCCGCGCTTCACAGGTTTTTCGTCACTCTTGCCTGCTGCGAGCACGATGCGACGCAGTGCAGCCCCGGGTTTTGAGGGACTGCTTTTCATTTGCTCAAAACGGTAAATGGTTTCGCGTGCTGCTCGCGCAGCCTGCATGACGCGCCACTCGATATCACGGCGATCGACAGCAAGTTCGGTCAGGTGCAGTTCGGCGCTAGCCGCGCCGGATTTGGAGAGCGCCGTAATGGCGGCAATAACACTGCTGCGGTATTGCTTTTCGGAAAACTCGGCCTTGGGGCCGAGGCCGACCAGCAGCACACGCGTGCTGGCGATGCCGGGAATATCGTGCAGCATCAAGGTAGTGCCGATGCGCTCGTCCATGTCGCCGCGGCCTAGTACGCGCCGCAGATAACCTTTTGCGGCCTTGTCGAGAATTGCCGCGGCAGCGCTAAGTTTTCTGTCTGCATATACTCCAACTACGGCGCAGCCGCTGGCATTGCGTCCCGGGATGAGGGGTTTTATGCTAAATTCCACGAGTCAACTCCTATGCGTATTTGCCCGTCAAAAGCGGCTTTTCAAAAACATGACTGGTCGTGTTCGGCGATGGTAATGGTGCGTATTTTGATGCGTAATTCAGTGCGTATCTTGCGGATCCAGTCATCGTGATCATTACAGATTTCCGGTCGCATGTTCAGCAACGCATCGCCGTCCGACATCGATCATTGATTATCTGCGGGTTCCTTTCAAAAAGCAAAATGCCAGCATGATCTTCCGGGCTGCATTGTTGCGCGAACTTGCCATGTCGGCAGTTGCGATTTTTCTCGTATTGCTGGGCATTTCCATCACTACCCAACTGGTGCGACTGCTGGGTCAGGCGGCGAGCGGAGTGATCACCTCAACGGGTGTCATTGCATTGCTGGGCTTTACGCTGGTCGGTTATTTGCCGATCCTGCTGTCCCTTACGTTGTTCATCGCGGTGCTGATGACGCTGACCCGCAGCTACCGGGATTCGGAAATGGTGGTGTGGTTTTCCAGCGGGCAGGGATTATCCAGCTGGATCCGGCCGGTGTTGACGTTTGCCCTGCCCCTGGTTCTGACCATTGCCTTGTTGTCGCTGTTGCTTTCGCCGTGGGCGGTGGAGAAGGCGGAGGAGTTTCGCCGGCAGATGGACAGTCGCGATGAAGTGGCGCAAGTTACGCCCGGTACGTTTCATGAATCCCGGCGTGCGGACCGCGTCTATTTGGTCGAAGAAGTCGAAGGCAAGGCCAATCTTGTGGCCAACGTGTTTGTCAGTTCTACCCAGCACGGCAAACAAGGGGTAATGGTCGCGCAGAGCGGGTTCCAGGAAACAGCTGCCAACGGCGACCGCTTTCTGGTGCTGCTCAATGGGCGCCGCTACGAAGGAGAGCCGGGATCTCCCGAGTACAAGATTTTCGAGTTCGGGCGTTACGCGATGCGGATCGAGACGCCGGATGCTGCCGACCGTGCGCCAACCACAAAAATGACGTCAACGCTGGCTTTGCTGCGCGATCAGACGCCGCGCAACCTCGCTGAGCTGTCGTGGCGTGTGGGCTTGCCGGCCAGCGCATTGATCCTGTGCCTGCTGGCCATTCCCCTGTCGTTTGTTAATCCGCGGGCCGGCCGCTCGATCAATATCATGCTGGCGATACTGGTTTACATGATCTACAGCAACATGCTGTCCATCATGCAAGCGTCAATCGCGCAGTCGCGGATTGAGCTGATTACGGGCATGTGGGGTGTGCACGGCGTGATGTTGCTGTTGCTGCTGATCATGTTTTATCGGCGGTTGGCGGTATTTTCGTTCTGGCGTCTGTTCCGATGAAGACCCTGCGCAACTATATTGCCCGGGAAGTCGCAGTCGCGACGCTGCTGGTTTTTGCAGCCCTGCTGATGCTGTTCGCATTTTTTGATCTGGTCGAACAGATGAAGGATCTGGGGCGCGGCGGGTACCGGCTGAACCATATTCTGATGCATGTTCTGCTGTCCGCACCCAATCACGTATATGAACTGTTCCCGATTGCAGCATTGATCGGTACGCTGTTTGCGTTGGCGCAGTTTGTGGCAAGTTCAGAATATACGGTGATGCGTGCTTCAGGCGTGTCGCTGGTGCGCATGGTGGGTGCGCTGTGTTCGGTCGGCATCCTGTTCGGTTTGCTGACTTTCGCGGTCGGGGAGTTTGTGGCGCCACCTGCAGAACAGTTTGCACAGCGCCTGCGTTCGCAGGCCATTTCCGGAATCGTCGCGCAGGAATTCCGGTCAGGTCTGTGGATTAAGGACGGGACTGCTTTTGTGAATGTGCTGGAAGTTACGCCGTCGGCAGAACTCAAAGGGGTGCGCATCTACGAATTTGATGAAAGTTACCGGCTGCGCGCACTGCGTTATGCAGCGCACGGGAAGTACGAAGGAGGCAATCGCTGGCTGCTGACGGACATTGCCCAGACCACATTCGAGCAATTAAAAACGCGGGTGAGCCGGGTGGCGCAAATGGACTGGCATTCCGTACTCGAACCGTCGTTGCTGAGTGTGTTGTTGATCAAGCCGGAGAAAATGTCTGCCTGGACCTTGTACTCCTATTCCCAGCATCTGAAGGAAAACCGGCAAAAAGCGCTGCGTTATGAAATAGCCCTGTGGACCAAGCTGTTGTACCCGGTCGCCGTGCTGGTCATGATGGTGCTGGCATTGCCGTTTGCATATTTTCAGAATCGGCAGGGAGGGGTCGGAGGAAAAATTTTTGCCGGCATCATGCTCGGGCTCGGGTTCTATTTTTTGAACCGGCTGCTTGGCCATCTGGGACTGCTTAACGACTGGCCGCCGTTTGCCAGCGCGGTGGCGCCGACGCTATTGTTCCTGGGCATAGCTCTGAGCATGATGTGGTTGCAGGAGCGGCGTTGAGTGGGCTCAAGCTTCGGCTGCAGTCTGTTTATTCTGTTTTGACCAGACGTGTTCCGGCCAGACGGTCGTGGAGGAACTGCCCATCATGGTCGACCACAGCCCATAACACCGAGACGCCGAGCAAAAGATAGCCCATGGCAGCAAGCGCAACGCGCAGCAATGCCTGGGGTAGGGCCATGGGGTGTCCAGCAGTCGTTTCCAGGCGCATGCGCCAAGTTTTCATTGGCAGTGTTTGGCCGCTCTGGCACCATTGCCATGCAAAATATACGGCGCATGCCGGAAACACGATGATCTGGGTGTAAAGCCGTGCGTATGCCGGGTTGGTGAGCTGCGCCAGACCGGCAGCGATGCCGCCGGCAAGCAGGACTATGGCAGCACACAGCAATATTTCATAAACGAGGCTGAGCAGGCGCCTGCCCAAACCGGGCGTAGCAGCAGTATGTTGTGCCGTCACTGCTGTTCAGCAGGGGATGCGGGTGCCGAGCTTGGCGTGATGGGCTCGCCGACGGGGGGGTCAAAAGGAGTTTCTGGTTTGGCCAGCGATCGTCGGTATTCCTGCCACTGTTTGGACATGCTGCGCCGCTGGGCGGGCGGGCGTTTATTCAGTTCCTGATAACGGTTACGCGCGACCTGGCGTTGGGCGGGAGTCAGGGCTGCCCAGTCTTTCATCCGCTTTTGCAGCAATTGCTGTTCGGCAGGCTTCATTTTCGGGTAGCGGTTGGCGATGCCTACCCATTTCTTGCGGCGCACCGTGTCCATACTGCCCCATTCTGCGGCCAAGGGAGCGAGTACTTGCTGCTGGGCGGGCGTGAGTTCTGACCACGCCGGGCGTGCTGCTTTAGCGACCTGACTTGCGGGCTGGGCGGCGAAGGCAGAAAGCGCAATACATAGAGAGATAATCAGCGCGACTGCCGTTTTAGCCATGAATCGAAGCCCTTGTCGAGGTAGGCATCGATGGGCAAATCGTCCGTAAGCAACCGTACGTCGATGTCAGCTAATTCGCCGCTTCTCCCGTTGCCGGACTGCCAATAAACGATGCCAATCAACCCCAATAGTAATACGGCCATGGGGAGTACGTAGCGTAAGCTCGTGGTTTGCCTGTCGGCAATGCGCGATACCAGTTGACCAGCCCATGCGTGCCGCCATCCTGGTAATGTCTGGTATGCATCCAGCGATTGCTTCCGGGCTGTAGCCAGCCGGGCCACAGTGCCACTATCCAGATTACGGGCGCCTTGATTCAGCGTCAGGACGATTTTCCGGGCGATTTCCTGTTCATGGGCATTCATAGCTCAATTCCTTGTTTTTTGAGCAATAAGGCCAAAGCATGCGTCGCCCGGGAGCAGTGCGTTTTCACGCTCCCCTCCGAGCAACCCATGGCTTTTGCGGTTTCGGCAACATCCAGCTCTTCCCAGTAACGCAACATGAACGCCTGACGTTGACGCAAAGGCAGGGTGGATACAGCTTTTTCAATGATTTCAATGATTTGCTTTTGCTCCAGCTGTTCAGCGGGGCGACTCGCGACCTTGGAATTGCTGTCGACCTCCAGCGTATCCAGCGGGTCGTTGTCTTCATCGTTGTTGGCACCGAACAACGAACCTAAGGGAGTGACCCAGGCCGAGCGGACTTTCTGGCGGCGGAAAAAATCACGGATGACATTCTGCAGGATGCGCTGGAATAGCATCGGCAGTTCGGTAATCGGGCGATCCGCGTATTTTTCCGAGAGCTTGAGCATGGCGTCCTGCACGATATCCAGCGCAAGATGTTCATCACGCACAGAAAATACCGCCTGTTTGAACGCTCTGCGCTCGACTGCGGCCAGGAAATCCGCGAGTTCCTTGTAGGTGGCCAGTGGGTTGCTTTCTGTTATGTGCCGGTGACAGCGTCGGCAGCGCGGATTGATTGCCCTTGGGTTGGCGGCATCTTAGCAAAACACCGGGCAGAGGCAAGAGGTAGCAGCATAAGTCTTGTAAATGCGGCTATCCTGCTGTTTACAGGGATTTTTGCTTGACCGACAAGGCTGCGCCGGGTAATGTTTAGGGTTTCCTCCTCGTAAGCGACCCGCGTTGAGCGCTCCGGCGTGAGTGGGTTATAAATCATGCAATTGTCAGGTGCAGAGATCGTTGTGCGTTGTCTGCAGGAAGAAGGCATTGAACATGTCTTTGGATATCCAGGCGGCGCAGTGTTGTTCTTGTATGACGAGTTGTTCAAACAGGACAAAGTCAAACATGTGCTGGTACGGCATGAGCAGGCCGCCGTACATGCTGCCGACGCCTATGCCCGTTCGACCGACAAGGTCGGCGTAGCGCTGGTGACCTCCGGTCCTGGTGTAACCAATGCCATCACCGGGATAGCGACCGCTTACATGGATTCGATTCCGCTGGTCATTCTTGCGGGCCAGGTGCCGACTCACGCCATTGGCGAGGATGCATTCCAGGAATGCGATACCGTCGGCATTACACGTCCCTGTGTGAAGCACAATTTCCTGGTCAAGGACGTCAAGGATCTGGCGCTGACGATCAAGAAGGCTTTTTACATCGCATCGACCGGCCGGCCCGGGCCCGTGGTTGTCGACATACCCAAGGATTTGACGGCGCTCAAGACCGAATTCGAGTATCCCAAGTCGATCACCATGCGTTCGTACAACCCGGTGGTCAAGGGGCACGCCGGTCAGATCAAGAAGGCGGTGAAGCTGCTGCTGGAAGCGAAGCGACCGATGATTTATACCGGCGGCGGCGTAATTCTGGGGGATGCGTCGGCCGAACTCGCGCAATTTGTCAGGAAAATCGGCTTTCCATGCACCAACACGCTGATGGGGTTGGGCGGCTTCCCGGCCACGGACAAGCATTTCCTCGGCATGCTAGGCATGCACGGTACTTATGAAGCCAACATGGCCATGCAGCATTGCGATGTGCTGCTGGCTGTCGGCGCCCGGTTCGATGATCGTGTCATCGGCAATCCCAAGCACTTCTTCGAGCAGCCGCGAAAGATCGTGCACATAGACATTGATCCGGCTTCCATATCCAAGCGGGTGAAAGTCGATGTGCCGGTAGTAGGCAATGTGCGGGATGTGCTGAAGGAGTTAATTCGTCAGATCGAGGCTGCACGCAGCGGTCCTGACAAGGCGGCGCTGAAAGCGTGGTGGGAGCAGATTGAGCTTTGGCGCGGTCGTGACTGCCTCAAGTACGATCATTCGAGTGCAATCATCAAGCCACAGTTTGTTGTTGAAAAACTGTATGAGGTGACCAAAGGCGATGCATTCATCACCTCGGACGTTGGTCAGCACCAAATGTGGGCGGCGCAGTTCTACAAATTTGACAAGCCCCGCCGCTGGATCAATTCCGGTGGGTTGGGAACCATGGGCGTGGGCCTGCCTTACGCGATGGGTGTGCAGATGGCGCATCCCAAGGCCACAGTTGCGTGCGTGACTGGCGAAGCTTCCATCCAGATGTGCATACAGGAGCTTTCAACCTGCAAGCAGTATCGGCTGCCGGTCAAACTGATCAACCTGAATAACCGCTACATGGGCATGGTGCGGCAATGGCAGGAATTTTTTCACGGCAATCGTTATGCTGAGTCGTACATGGATGCATTGCCGGACTTCGTCAAGCTGGCCGAGTCTTATGGTCATGTCGGCATGCGTATCGATAAACCGGCGGATGTTGAGCCGGCGCTGAAAGAGGCATTTGCCCGCAAGAAGGATCTGGTGTTTCTCGATTTCATCACCGACCAGACCGAAAACGTGTTCCCGATGGTGCCGGGCGGCAAAGGTCTTTCCGAAATGATACTGGTCTGACGCCATGAGACACATCATTTCCGTATTGCTGGAAAACGAAGCGGGTGCGTTGTCCCGGGTTGCCGGACTGTTTTCGGCGCGCGGTTACAACATAGGGTCGTTGACCGTAGCACCCACTGAGGACGCGACGCTGTCGCGCATGACCATCGTCACGTCCGGTTCGGATGACGTAATTGAGCAGATCAACAAGCAGCTGAACAAGCTGATTGATGTGGTCAAGGTCGTTGATCTTTCCGAAGGCGATCATATCGAGCGCGAGTTGATGTTGGTCAAAGTGCGCGCGGCGGGCAAGGATCGCGAGGAAATGAAGCGACTGGCGGATATTTTCCGCGGTCGCATCATTGATGTCACGGACAAGGATTACACCATCGAGTTGACCGGGCCAGGGTCGAAGCTGGATGCGTTTCTCAAGGCTATAGATCCGGCGGCGATACTGGAAACGGTGCGCACCGGCGCTTCCGGCATCGGCCGCGGCGACCGTGTTTTGAAAGTTTGAGGGTTCGGGTGGGAGGTGCCGCGTTTGCGCGGCGCTTGCTTCAGTGCATATTCACTATTCACGTTTTATACAGAGGGCGACATGAAGATCTACTACGACAAAGATGCTGACCTTTCGCTGATCAAGCGCAAGCAGGTCGCCATCATTGGTTACGGTTCGCAGGGCCACGCGCATGCCAATAATCTGAAGGACTCCGGCGCGAAAGTCACCGTGGGACTGCGCAAGAATGGTGTTTCCTGGAACAAGGCAAAAAAAGCCGGCGTCGCAGTGAAAGAAGTCGGTGATGCGGTAAAGGGTGCCGATCTGGTGATGATCCTGTTGCCGGACGAGAACCATGCCGATGTCTACCGCAATGAAATAGAGCCCAATCTCAAGAAGGGCGCAACACTGGCCTTCGCCCATGGTTTCAACATTCATTTCAATCAGGTCGAGCCGCGCGCTGACCTCGACGTGATCATGATTGCACCCAAAGGGCCGGGACATCTGGTGCGTTCAACCTATACGCAGGGCGGCGGTGTGCCGGCGCTGATTGCGATCTATCAGAATCCCAGCAAGAAGGCCCGCGACATTGCGCTGTCGTATGCCGCAGCCATCGGCGCGGCCCGTGCAGGCGTCATTGAAACCTCGTTCCGCGAGGAATGCGAGACCGATCTGTTCGGTGAGCAGGTCGTGCTGTGTGGCGGTGTGTCGGCGCTGATCCAGGCCGGTTTCGAAACGCTGGTGGATGCCGGTTACGCGCCGGAAATGGCTTATTTTGAATGCCTGCACGAAGTGAAGCTGATCGTCGACCTGATCTATGAGGGCGGCATCGCCAACATGCGTTATTCGGTGTCGAATACGGCCGAATACGGTGACTTCACCCGCGGCCCACGCATCGTTACCGACGAAACGCGTGCGGAAATGCGCAGGATACTCGCGGAAATCCAGACCGGCCAATTTGCCAAAGAATTCATCCTTGAAAACAAGGCGGGCGCACCAACGCTGAAGGCGTTGCGTCGCATTGGCCAGGCACATCAAGTTGAAACCGTGGGTGCGAAACTGCGCGACATGATGCCCTGGATCAAAAAGAATCGCTTGGTTGATCAGACCAAGAACTAGTGAACGCCTGAGGGGCGTGACGTGCAAGGCGCGGGCGTAGAAATCTGTACGTCTTTTGCGTCGCATCCCTCATACTTCACTGATGAAGCATTATCCTCATCCGCTAATCGCCCGCGAGGGCTGGCCGTTCATTGCTATCGCGCTGATTGTCGCGGTCGGGGTGCACGGCTACGCGGGCTTTGGCTGGGCCGCGTTTCCCTGGCTGATCCTGCTGTTTGTTGTACAGTTTTTTCGGGATCCGCCGCGTGAAATTCCGCAGGAGCCCAACGCGGTGCTCGCTCCTGCCGACGGCCGCATAGTATCAGTCGAGAAAACGCGCGATCCCTATCTTGAACGTGAAGCGCTGAAGATCAGCGTGTTTATGAATGTGTTCAATGCCCATTCCAATCGCAGTCCGGTGGACGGTGCAGTGGAAAAAACCTGGTATTTCCCCGGAAAGTTTTTTAATGCGGAGCTGTCCAAGGCTTCGGCGGAGAATGAGCGTGCGGTGATTTATCTGCGTACGCCCGAAGGGCACGACGTGACCTGTGTGCAGGTCGCAGGCTTGATTGCGCGACGCATTCTTTGTTACGCCAAGGAAGGCCAGCAACTGGAGCGTGGTGAGCGTTTTGGCTTTATCCGCTTCGGATCGCGGGTTGATGTTTATCTGCCGCTTACTGCCGCGCCGCGTGTCAGCGTTGGCGACACGGTGTTTGCCACTGAAACCGTGCTCGCGGCCCTGGTCTGACATCCGATGTTTCCCGGCACTAAGCCGGCCGGTGCTATGGGTTAAGATTGCGCCATGACTGAACTCAAGGAACACAAACTGTTTATCAAATCCCGCTTTGCGCGACGCGGGATTTACTGGTTGCCGAACATGTTCACCATCGCGGCCCTGTTTGCCGGGTTTTACGCGGTGGTGCAGGCAGTCGGCGGACGTTTTGAGCAGGCAGCTATCGCGATATTCGTGGCACTGGTGCTCGATGGCCTTGATGGCCGCGTGGCCCGTTTGACCCATACCCAGAGCGCATTCGGCGCCGAACTCGATAGCCTGTCCGACATGGTTTCTTTCGGCGTTGCGCCGGCACTGGTGGTTTATGTCTGGGCACTCAAAGACTTCGCTGCAATGAAAACAGTGCCCATGCTCGGACCCTGGCTGTCGACTAAACTGGGTTGGGTCGCCGCTTTTGTTTTTTGCGCCTGCGCGGCATTGCGGTTAGCGCGTTTTAATACCAACATCGACGTGGTCGACAAACGGTTTTTTCAGGGATTGCCCAGCCCTGCGGCGGCGGCGCTGGTTGCTGGGTTGGTGCTGGCGATGACCGAGTACCAGGTCCAGGGGGCTGATGTGAAATGGCTGGCCTGGGGGCTGACGCTGGTGGCCGGGTTGACCATGGTCAGCAACCTCAAGTATTACAGCGGCAAGGATATCAACCTACGCAAAAGCGTGCCGTTTTCTGCAGTAGTAGCCATAGCGCTGGGTTTTGTACTGCTGATTTCATTTGCCGGCACGCTGCCGGAAATGTTGTTTACGCTGTTCGTGGTTTACGGGCTTTCTGGCTACGTCATTTGGGCCTATGACAAACTGCGACGCAAACCTGACGAGTTGCCGGAAACCCCGGCAGAGTAACGGGCGTCACTGCCGGGCTTGCAGGTCCCGAAAAAAGCCGATATATTTCAATACCATGTGTAGATTGATGCAGACCACCAAGCTATTCCTCACTGCCGCGCTTCCGCTGGCAGGTCTGCTGCTGCGCGGCCGCGCGCGCTAACCACACTCCTAATTTTGTTGTTGCAGTCATAGTCCGGCCCGGAATACAGGGCCGGGAGCCTCAATTACGGGAATGCAATGATTGCATCCCGACGTTAAAGCTAGGGTGAGTATCATGGCCAAAGAAAAACTGATCATATTTGACACGACGATGCGCGACGGTGAGCAAAGCCCGGGTGCGTCGATGACCAAGGAAGATAAACTCCGCATTGCGCGGCAGCTGGAGCGCATGCATGTGGACGTAATCGAAGCGGGGTTTCCCGCTGCGAGCGATGGTGACTTTGAGTCTGTGCAGGCGGTGGCGCGGGCGATCAAGGACAGCACCATCTGCGGGCTGGCACGTGCCAACGAACGCGACATTCAGCGCTGCGGTGAAGCGGTCAGGGTGGCGGCGCGACCGCGGGTGCACACTTTCATCGCCACTTCACCGATCCACATGGAGAAGAAGCTGCGCATGGAGCCTTCACAGGTCATAGACCAGGCGGTGCGGGCGATCAAGTGGGCACGTAATTACACTGACAATGTTGAGTTTTCACCCGAGGATGCGGGGCGGTCGGATCTCGATTTTCTGTGCCGGATACTGGAGCAGGTGATCAAGGCCGGCGCGACGACGATCAACGTTCCGGATACCGTGGGGTATACGCTGCCGGATCAGTTCGGTAGTCTGATCCGCAATTTGCGCGAACGCATCCCGAATGCGGACAAGGCGATCTGGTCGGTGCATTGTCACAATGATCTGGGGCTCGCTGTCGCCAATTCACTGTCGGCTGTGCAGAATGGCGCGCGCCAGGTGGAATGCACCATCAATGGCCTTGGTGAGCGCGCCGGCAATGCGTCACTGGAGGAAATCGTCATGGCGGTACGTACGCGCCAGGACGTTTTCAACTGCGATACCGGCATAGATGCCACGCAGATCGTGCCGGCATCGAAACTGGTGTCGGGCATCACCGGTTATCCGGTGCAGCCCAACAAGGCCATCGTGGGTGCCAATGCATTTGCCCATGAATCGGGCATCCATCAGGACGGCGTGCTCAAGCATCGCGAAACCTACGAAATCATGAGCGCTGAATCGGTGGGCTGGACAACCAACCGGCTGACACTGGGCAAACTGTCGGGGCGCAATGCGTTCAAGACCCGCCTTCATGAAATCGGAGTCGATCTGGAGTCGGAAGAGGCGCTGAACGCCGCTTTCAAGCGCTTCAAGGAGCTTGCGGACAAGAAGCGGGAGATTTTTGATGAGGATCTGCATGCATTGATTACCGAAGAAAATCTTGAGCACATCGAAAACGAACGTTTTAACCTGGTGTCACTGACCGCACATTCCGAGACGGGTGAGCAGCCTTACGCCAGCCTGGTCATGTCCGACGACGGCAAGGAGCGCCCGTCAAAATCACACGGCAGCGGACCGGTCGACGCCGCGTTCAAAGCGATTGAAGCGCTGGTGGCGAGTAATGCCGAGCTGCTGTTGTATTCCGTCAATGCGATTACCACCGGTACTGACGCGCAGGGCGAGGTGACCGTGCGGCTGACCAGGGACGGACGCATCGTCAACGGGCAGGGTGCGGACACGGACATCGTGGTGGCCTCTGCCAAGGCCTATATCAATGCGCTGAACAAACTCTATGTCAAAGCGGAGCGGCTGAATCCGCAGCTGTAGGCTAGGCTGAAGGCGCCGCCTGCGGCGTTGCGGGTGGGGATTTTCTCCGGGCGCGGACGTAAGCGATGGCGGCAGCGAAAAACACAACAGACAGCGTGATTTCGGCCATCGCAAGCCCCGCGCCCAGGCCCTGCTCCGTGTAGCCGCGTACGACGCCTTCGGCGAAATAAGCGAGGATCAGCATGGTCGATGCGCGGTGGGTGTAGAGCTTGCCGCGGACTATGCCCGGTGCGATCCACATCAAGGGCAGTACTTTCAGCGCCAGCCATGAGCCGCCAGGGCGCAAAGGTGCAAACCATAACTCCCAGGACAGGCACAGCAGCAGCAGGGCGGCGAGGCTGACGCTGGTCGCCAGATGAAAACCGCGTGCCGCTGTCATTTCGCGAGTTGCAGTGCTGTTGCCGCAAGCCGCTTGCCCAGCGCAATACACAGTTTCTTTTCATGTTCGGAGACGGGCAGCTCGCCGGCAGCACCGGCATGGTGGCTGGGGCCGTAAGGAGTGCCTCCGGTCGCAGTGGACATCAGCTCGGGGGCCGCATAAGGCTGTCCTACGATCAACATGCCATGGTGCAGCAACGGCAACATCATCGTGAGCAGCGTAGTTTCCTGGCCGCCGTGCAGACTCGCAGTGGAAGTAAACACGGCGGCAGGTTTGCCTGCCAGAGTGCCTTTGAGCCACAGGCTGGATGTGGAATCCCAGAAATATTTCAGCGGCGCCGCCATATTGCCGAAACGGGTGGGTGAACCCAGCGCAAGTCCCGCGCATTCTTCCAGGTCGCGCAGTTCGGCATAAGGCGCTCCGGACTCGGGGACGACGGGCTCGGTGGCCTCACTGACTGGCGACACGCGCGGCACCGTGCGTAAACGCGCTACCGCGCCGGCTTGCTCAATGCCGCGTGCGATCAATTGCGCCATTTCGCGGGTCGCGCCATGGTGGGTGTAGTACAGAACCAGGATTTCATGCATGGGCTTTAGCGTAGGGTGGTGCTGCGGTTGAATTGCCGGTCAGCGTGCAGTATTTACGCTGGTCGGCGGCGTATAGCGCCAGGTGCCGTGCCAGGCGCGCAACACCAGATTCGGATATTCGGCCTTGCCCAGACTGCCGTTGTAGCGGCCCAGGGCACGGAACAGGTTCCCGTCTTCGATATCCAAGTAATGGCGCAGTATTACGCAGCCATAACGCAGGTTGGTGCGCAGGTGAAACAAATTATGGTCGGTGGTGCCGATCAGCTTGGCCCAGAAGGGCATGATCTGCATATAACCACGTGCGCCCGCCGTGGACAGTGCGTACTTGCGGAAAGCGCTTTCAACCTGGATCAGACCGAGCACGAGTTGGGGATCCAGTCCCGCGCGTTTGGCTTCGTAATGAACTGTCAGCAGAAACTCCTCGCGCGCCACGCGATCAGGCATTCTTCTGGCAATCCGCGATGTCATTGCTGCGAGCCAGGCTCGGGCTTCCTGCTCGTCGTCGAAGGCGATGACCGGTACCGCCTGGTCAGCGATGGCGCGGTTCAGCGTAGCTTGCACGCTGGCTGACAGCGGCTCGTACTTCTGTGCGCCGCAATGGCCGGTCAGCGGCAGGAGCAGCAGGAAACAGCCGATTAGGCAAGCGTAGATGGTGAGGCCTCTGTGCATACCATTGATTTTATTGATATTTTTGCGTCGGTCAAGGGCAGATTGCGCGGCTGCGCGTCGCTGCGGCCCTTGTATTCGAGCTGACCTTCTTTCAGTCCGCGTTCACCGATGACTACGCGGTGCGGCACGCCGATCAGTTCCATGTCGGCAAACATTGCGCCCGGGCGCTCGTCCCGGTTGTCGAGGAGCACGTCTATACCCTCTGCGGCGAGCTCATCGTGCAGCCGGTCGGCAACTTCCCTGACCTGTGCATTCTTGTGATAACCGATGGGCACGATGGCGACATCGAAGGGCGCAATGGCCTGCGGGAAGATGATGCCGCGTTCGTCGTAGTTTTGCTCGATGGCGGCGGCAACGATGCGGGTGGCGCCGATGCCGTAGCAACCCATTTCCATAATTTGCGTTTTTCCCGTCTCGTCAAGGAATCCCAGTTTGAGGGTTTCTGAATACTTGGTTCGCAGTTGGAAGATATGGCCGACCTCGATGCCGCGGCAGATTTCCAGGGTGCCTTTACCGTCGGGTGACGGATCACCGGTGACGACGTTGCGCAGGTCAGCATAAGCCGGCTCCGGGAAATCGCGGCCGATGTTGGCCCCGGTGCAGTGGTGATCATTGTCATTGGCGCCCACGACAAAGTCGGCCATTGTAGTCAGTGCACGATCAGCAATGATGGTGCCACTGAAACCAATCGGGCCCAGCGATCCGGGGTCGGCGTTAAAGCCTGCGCGAATGGTTTCTACAGAAGAAAACGTAACGGGTTTTCCAACTTGCTCCAGCTTTCCCGTCTTGATCAGATTCAGCTCATGGTCCCCGCGTAGCAGCAGCAGCACGGGTTTGCCGTCAACGCCATCTACGACCACGGCCTTGACGGTCTGTTCTGCGGGCACTTTGAGAAAGGCGCATAAGTCGGCGATGGTTTTGACTCCGGGAGTACGGATTTTCTGCGGCGCTTGCGTTGGAGCGGGACGCGGTGCTGTCGGTGCAACGGCCTCAGCGAGTTCGACATTCGCAGCGTATTCGGATTGCGGGCAATAGGCGATGGCGTCTTCGCCGGCATCTGCCAGCACATGGAACTCATGCGAGCCGGTGCCGCCGATGGATCCGGTGTCGGCGGCGACAGGCCGGAATTTCAGTCCAAGCCGGGTGAAAATGCGGCTGTAGGTGTCATACATATTGCGGTATTCGCGTTGCAGGTCTGCGTAATCCGCGTGGAAGGAATAAGCATCCTTCATGATGAATTCGCGACCGCGCATGACCCCGAAACGTGGACGAATTTCATCGCGGAACTTGGTCTGTATTTGATAGAAATTCAGCGGGAGCTGGCGGTAGCTTTTGACTTCGCGGCGCACCACGTCGCTGATCACCTCTTCATGGGTCGGTCCGAAACAGAAATCGCGCTGGTGCCGGTCCTTGATGCGCAGCAGTTCGGGTCCGTACTGTTCCCAGCGCGTTGATTCCTGCCACAATTCGGCGGGTTGCACGGCGGGCATCAGCAGCTCGATGGCGCCGGCGCGGTTCATTTCCTCGCGGATGATCATTTCAACCTTGCGCAGTACGCGCAGGCCCAGCGGCATCCAGGTATAGACGCCGCTGGTCAGGCGTTTGATCAATCCGGCGCGCAGCATGAGCTTGTGGCTGACCACTTCCGCCTCGGAAGGTGCTTCCTTCAGCGTGGAGATGAAAAACTGCGAAACGCGCATGCCTGTTCCCGATTCAATAAAACCCTTATTCTACCGAACCTTACGAGCTTCCCGATTCGGAAACACATGAAATTCCTGCCCAAGTGGCGTTTGCGCAAGCCGGCCGACGATGCCCAAACCGTGTATGTCAGTGAAAAGTTTGGTGTGCGCTCCCTGCATATCGGTAGCGATACAGTGCAAAGTGCAATGCGCATTTCGCGACCGCATGATCTGGAGTTGTCCTATACACGGTCGATGATGGCCTGTTTGCTGTTCAATCCGGCGCCGCGCAAGGCGCTGATGGTAGGGCTGGGCGGCGGCTCGGTGGCCAAGTTCGTGTATCACCATTTTCCCGATGCGCAGATCCGCGCGCTGGAAATAGATCCGCAGGTAGTGGCCATTGCACGGCAGTGTTTTCTGGTGCCGCCCGATGATGCGCGATTCCGCGTCATTGTCGGCGACGGTGCGGAACACATGGCGCAGTCCGGCGCTGCGGCTGATCTCATCATGGTGGACGGCTATGACGCGGAATCACATGTGGCTGAACTGGCAACCAAGGAGTTTTATGCAGCCTGCCGCGCCCGGCTCGCCCCTGGGGGCGTGCTGGTGGTCAATTTGTGGGGCGGGGACCGGCAGTTCAACGAAATGGTCAAACGCATCGAGGCGGTTTTTCAGGAAGGCACACTGTGTCTGCCGGCCCGCAAACTGGGTAATGTCATCGCGTTTGCATTCCGTGATGCGCCTGGACCACTGCGCTGGGATGACCTGACGCGCCGTGCTGCGGAGCTGCAGGTGCGGTATGACATGGAATTCCCGCTTTTTGTCGAAGATTTGCGGGCGATGAACCGCTGTGATGACGATCAACTTTATCCCTGAACTATCCCGGAAATTCTCATTGGTTTCGGGCTTTCAATGCCCGGGGATTTGTGAAAAAATCAAGTCATATGAACAATTGTTCCGGGGATGACCATGATCGATCGAGATGGCTATCGCCCCAATGTTGGTATCGTTTTATGCAATTGCAAAAACGAGGTTTTCTGGGGTAAGCGGGTACGCGAACACTCCTGGCAGTTTCCACAGGGCGGCATCAACGGGGGCGAGCGTCCCGAAGCCGCGATGTATCGCGAATTGCATGAAGAGGTTGGACTGAAGCCCGAGCATGTTCAGGTGCTGGGTCGCACCCGGGACTGGCTGCGTTACGAGGTTCCGGAGCGCTGGCTGCGGCGCGAATGGCGGGGCAATTACCGCGGGCAGAAGCAGATCTGGTTCCTGCTGCGTCTGGTGGGACGGGATTGCGATGTTTGCCTGCGTGCGTCCGAAAAACCGGAATTTGATGCCTGGCGCTGGCATGAGTACTGGGCGCCTACGCAGGATGTCATTGAGTTCAAGCGCGCTGTTTACGAACAGGCGCTCAATGAACTTTCCCGCTATCTGGCGCGGCACACCGAACCCAAGCCGCGGCGGCATACCCAAACGAGCGGCACCTCGCACGTCACCGGTACAGAGTAAAGCTGGCCGGCGCAGCCGGTGGTTGCCGGAGCGCGAGATCGGCCGGAAGATCAATTCGGATTTTGAAGCTACAGGAGATACTCATGGCACGTGAATACGCTGCAATCCAGTCCACCGCGCTTGATGCCAATGCCGGTTACGCGCAACCTACCCAGCCGATTCTTGAGCGCGTAAGAATCGACAGTCCCGCTGTCGATGTGATGACTGATCTGACGCGGGTGACTGCAGTGATCATATTGCCCGGGGACAGTGTTGATGAGGCGCACCGACGCATGATCCAGCGCGGGGTGCGTTTGCTGCTGGTGGTGGACCAGGACCGGAAAGTGCATGGCGTGATCACTGCAAACGATGTGCTTGGTGAAAAACCGGTGCAGGCGGCCGTGCAACGCGGCGCGGCACGCAGCGAGATACAGGTGCGTGACATCATGACGCAGCGCTCGGCGCTGCAGGTGCTGGAAATGCGTGACGTCAGTGCCTCCACGGTGGGGCATATCGTGGCGACATTGAAAGCGGCCGGACGGCAGCATACGCTGGTCGTGGATCGGGATGCACGTCGCGGACAACATGTGCGCGGCATATTTTCGGCGACTCAGATTGCCCGTCAGTTGGGAATTACAATTACTACTGACGCCGTGGCGCGTACGTTTGCTGATATTGAGGCGACACTCAGCCGTTAGCGGTAACGGAGTCGGTCGAAATATATGTGTGGGATGGCTCCCTGCAGTTGACTCCCTTTACTGCTAGCAATTACACTCCTTATACAGATTAGAGCAAGTCTAAACATTTGTACGGCGCAGTTAGCCCTACATTTCGGCACTACCGGCAGATTTACTATAAATTGTTGATTTTAAAGGAGTTTTTATGCAACTCAAGAATTCGAAGACACACGGAAATCTGAAGGCTGCGTTTGCCGGTGAATCACAGGCCAATCGCCGCTATCTCTATTTCGCAGCCAAGGCTGACGTTGAGGGTCAAAACGATGTAGCGGCGGTGTTCCGCTCCACCGCTGAAGGCGAAACCGGTCATGCGCACGGGCACCTCGAGTACATGGAAGTCTGTGGAGACCCCGCCACCGATTTGCCGATCGGCCGCACACGCGAAAATCTGAAGGCCGCGATTGCCGGCGAGACCCATGAGTACACCGACATGTACCCGGGCATGGCCAAAGCTGCGCGCGACGAAGGTTTTGGTGAAATCGCCGACTGGTTCGAAACTTTGGCAAAAGCCGAGCGCTCCCATGCCAATCGCTTCCAGAAAGCTCTGGACGCGCTGGCCGACTGAGTTCAGCGTTTTATTGCTGACGGGAAAGAGGCGCGGCATGCGCCTCTTTCTGTTTCGTCGCCATTGCGACTACAGACCGGTATTTGACTAGATGACTACACGCGAAGGCAGCCTGGAGGCTCCGACCCGCCATCCTTTGGACTGGCAGTCGGCGGATTTTTACGATGAAGGCAAGCTCAATCAGGAGCTTGAACGCGTGTTTGACATCTGCCACGGCTGTCGCCGCTGCGTGAACCTGTGCACGGCGTTTCCCAAGCTGTTTGACCTGGTTGATGAAAGTCCGACGCTGGAAGTCGACGGCATTCCCAAGCCGAAGTATCGGGAGGTTGTGGACCAGTGTTACCTGTGTGACATGTGTTACATGACCAAGTGCCCCTATGTGCCGCCGCATGAATGGAATGTGGATTTTCCGCACCTGATGCTGCGAGCCAAGGCGGTGAAATATCGCAAGGGTGAGGTCAGTTTCCGCGACAAGTTGCTGTCCAGTACCGATGCGCTGGGCAAGCTGGCGTCGATCCCGGTGGTGGTGCAGATGGTCAATGCCGCCAACAAGACGGCACCTGTGCGCAGTCTGATGGACAGCGTACTCGGGATTCACAAGGATCGCGTCTTACCTGAATACGACAGCGCAAAATTCCGCTCCACGGCCAGACCTGATGCCTCATTTGCCGTGAAAGATGGCAAAACAACACCGGGCAAAGTTGCGATTTTTGCAACCTGCTATGTGAATTACAACGAGCCCGGTCTCGGCCACGACCTGCTGAAAATTCTCGCCCATAACGAAATACCATCGGTCCTTGTTGAGAAGGAAGCCTGTTGCGGCATGCCTAAGCTGGAACTGGGCGATCTTGAGGCGGTGGCACGCAACAAGGCACTGAACATACCGGTGCTGGCGAAGCTGGCGCGCGAGGGTTATGCGATTCTGACTGCAGTGCCGTCGTGCACACTGATGTTCAAGCAGGAATTGCCGTTGATGTTCCCGGATGACGCCGACGTCAGTGCCGTAGCGGAGGCCATGTTTGATCCGTTTGAATACCTGGTGCTGCGGCACAAGGACGGATTGCTGAAGCAGCCGTTCACACAGCCGTTGGGCAAGGTTTCCTACCATGTGCCCTGTCATCTGCGAGTGCAGAACATGGGGCAGAAAACGCGGGAGCTGCTGGAAATGATCCCGGATACCCAGGTCACGACGGTAGAGCGCTGCGCCGGCCATGACGGCACCTGGGGCGTGAAAAGCGAGTTTTTCGAGCAATCGATGAAAATCGGTCGCCCGGTATTTCGCATGATGAATGATGCCGCGCCCGATTACATCAGCTCCGACTGTGCGATTGCCGGACGCCACATCCAGCAGGGGATCGCTGGTGGAGATACCGGCACCGCAGCGCAAAAACAGCATCCTCTGACCCTGATACGTATCGCTTATGGACTCGGATAAATACCATGCCTCTGATTGCTAAAGACTCTTTGATGTCCCTGGAGGCCTACGCCAAGGCGCGGCCCGAATTCCGCGCCAAAGTCATGGCACACAAACAGGACAGGGCGGTGCATCTGGGGGATCACCTGACGCTGATCTTCGAAGATGAATTGACCATCCGCTACCAGGTGCAGGAAATGCTGCGCGCGGAACGCATATTCGAGGAACAGGGCATAGGCGATGAGCTGGAGGCTTATAACCCGCTGGTTCCGGACGGCAGCAACTGGAAGGCCACCATGTTGATCGAATATCCCGAAGAAGAGGAGCGTCGGCACCAGCTGACACAGCTGATCGGAATTGAGGAGCGTGTCTGGGTGCAGGTGGATGGTTATGATCGCGTATATGCGATCGCTGATGAGGATCTGGAGCGCGACAATGAACAAAAAACCTCAGCAGTGCATTTCCTCCGTCTTGAGTTGGCCGCGGTAATGGTCGCTGCGTTGCGTGGGGGGAAGATGCTGGCGATCGGTGTTGATCATCCGAATTACACCGCAACCGTGGCGCCGGTGGCTGATGCGACGCGTAACTCATTGTTGGCCGATATTGCCTAGAGGTATGGATATTCCCGCCCGATACCAGGCCGGGAGTACAATCCGCCGGATGAATAGAATGCGTGCTTCCTGGGTCTGTTGTGTTGCTGCGCTGTTGCTTGCGGGACCGGCCGGCGCTCAGTCCCAATGGGAGGGCTGGGATTACGCCTTTGATCGTGAGATCAAACCCTGGGCGGAAATGCAGGCGCAATTGCCCGGGTATCCTGTCGATGGAAGCCTGATTCCTCTGAATGTGGGGGCTGCCACTTCCCATCGTTTTTTCATTGACAGCAAATCGGTGTCGACCGGTACGGATGGTGTTGTACGTTATACCTTGGTGATCAAGGCGGCCGGCGGAGCGACCAACGTGTCATACGAGGGCATACGCTGCGAATCGCGTGAGCAGAAGTACTATGCCATCGGACGTAGTGACAAGTCCTGGGTGCGGGCGCGCAATCCGCAATGGCGTCACATCGAGTCCAAACAGGTCAATGCGCATCACATCACGCTGTCCAGCGAATATATGTGCCGCGGAAAAATCATGGTGGAGACGGCTGAGCAGATCGTTGAGGCATTGCGCCGCGGTCCTCCGCAGTTCGATTCCAGCGGCTGACCAGTGCAGCGGGAGGCAGCCGGTTTATCGGCTATCGGCGGCTCAGAGCAAGACCAGATTATCCCGGTGTATCAGTTCCGGTTCGTCTATATAGCCGAGCTTGGCTTCAATCTGGCTGGACGGTGTACGCAGGATGCGGCAGGTGTCCGTATAGCTGTAATTGATCAGTCCCCGGGCGATTTCGCGCCCTGATTCGTCCACACAGGCGACCACCTCCCCGCGTTCGAAACTTCCCGAGGCGCTGGATACACCGACGGACAACAGACTTTTGCCGTCGACCAGCAGTGCCTTGGCGGCACCCGCATCCAGCGTGACCTGCCCGCGTACCTGCAGATGATCGGCGAGCCATTGTTTGCGTGCGGCGATGGTGGCCTGTTGCGCGAGTAGTTGCGTGCCCAGGCGTTCGCCTGCGGCCAGGCGCAGCAGCACATCGGGTTCTCGTCCCCAGGCAATGATGGTGTCGGCGCCGCTGCGTGCTGCGCGTTTTGCCGCCAGCACCTTGGTCAACATACCGCCGCGCGCGATGGCGCTGCCGGTGGCGCCAGCTATGGTTTCCAGGTAAGGGTCGCCGGCAACGCCGTCGCTGATCGCTGTGGCATTGGCGTCCTTGCGTGGATCGGCACTGAACAGGCCGCGTTGGTCAGTCAGAATGATCAGCGCATCCGCTTCGATCAGGTTGGTGACCATGGCCGCCAGTGTGTCGTTATCGCCAAACCGGATTTCGTCGATGGCCACGGTGTCGTTTTCGTTGATCACCGGAATGACCCCCAGGTCGAGCAGGGTGCGCAGGGTTGAACGTGCATTGAGATAACGCTTGCGATCGGCAAGGTCCTCGTGGGTCAGCAGGATCTGCGAGGCCAACAGGCCGTGACTGTGAAAACACGACGCATACACCTGCACCATGCCCATTTGTCCAACTGCGGCTGCGGCTTGTAATTCGTGTAGTGCGGCCGGCCGGCGTGTCCAGCCCAGCCGCTGCATGCCCTCGGCTATGGCGCCGCTGGACACCAGGACGACCTCCCGTCCGTCTTTGCGCAGGCGGGCGATCTGTTCGGCCCAGCCAGTCACAGCGGCATGATCCAGCCCCAGACCGGTATTAGTGACCAGTCCGCTACCGACCTTGACGACCAGTCGCCGCGCTTTTTTGATGACGGATTCCGTCGAATGTTGCGTGCTCATGCCGACGTGATTGTTTTCTTTTTTCGCGCTGCCTTTTGCGGTTTATCCTGCCGCGTGTTGTCCTGCAAATGATCCATGGCGGCGTATACCAGCGGCCGGCAACCCTCGCCGTTGATGGCAGCAATGGTAAAGCTTTTGCGTTTTAATCCCAATTGTTTGATCAGCTTCTGTATCAGCTTCCCGCGTTCTGCTTCGGGCACCAGGTCGATTTTGTTGAATACCAACCAGCGCGGTTTACGATAAAGCGCTTCATCGTATTTGCGCAGTTCCTTGATCAGGGCTTTGGCGTCGCGTACGACGTCAGCTGCCGGGTCCGGTGGCGCAAGATCGATGACATGCAGCAACAGCCGGGTGCGGGCCAGGTGGCGAAGGAACTGGTGGCCCAGACCCGCACCTTCGGCTGCGCCCTCGATCAGTCCCGGGATGTCGGCGACGACGAAACTGCGATTGTCATCAACGCGTACCATGCCCAGGTTCGGTTGCAGGGTCGTGAACGGATAATCGGCCACCTTGGGTCTCGCAGCGGAGATCGCGCGTATCAGCGTCGACTTGCCGGCGTTGGGCAGGCCCAGCAGGCCTACGTCGGCAAGTATTTTCAGTTCCAGTCTGAGGTAACGCGAGACGCCGGGTTCGCCATTCGTAAATTGACGCGGTGCGCGATTGGTACTGGATTTGAAATGCAGATTGCCGAGGCCACCGCCACCGCCTTGGGCTAACGTAACCTGCTCGCTGTCGCGCGCCAGGTCAAAAAGAATTTCCCCGGATTCAGCGTCACTGACCACGGTGCCAACCGGCATACGCAGCACGATGTCTGCCGCGGCGCGGCCGTAGCAGTCCGAGCCCATGCCTTTTTGGCCGTTTTTCGCGCGATGAATGCGGGCATAGCGGTAATCGATCAGGGTGTTGATGTTGCGATCGGCTACCGCAATGATGCTGCCGCCACGACCGCCATCGCCACCATCCGGCCCACCGCGCGGCACGAATTTTTCGCGGCGAAAGCTCGCGACGCCGTCACCGCCCTTGCCGGCATGTACTTCGATACGTGCTTCGTCTATGAATTTCATGGGTCCTCAAACAAAAAGGCCCTGTCGTTCAACAGGGCCTTTTCAGAGATGGCAAAGGATAATCAGGCGGGAACGACGCTCACGGTCTGGCGGCGTTGGGGGCCCTTGTGGGCAAACAACACGTGGCCATCGACTTTGGCGAACAGTGTATGGTCGCGACCAATACCGACGTTATCACCGGGATGCATGCGCGTACCGCGCTGACGAACGATGATGCTGCCCGCGGGGATCAGTTCGCCGCCAAAGCGCTTGACGCCCAGGCGCTTCGATTGTGAATCGCGACCGTTGCGGGAACTGCCACCTGCTTTTTTATGTGCCATGTTTTGAGCTCCTTAACCTGCAATGCCCGTGATTTCGAGCTCGGTGAAGTTTTGCCGATGTCCCTGGGACTTGCGGTAATGTTTGCGTCGGCGCATTTTGTAGATGTGCACCTTGTCACCGCGGCCCTGGGCCAGTACTTTAGCTTTTACTGCGGCGCCGGAGAGCAGCGGACTGCCGAGCTTGACGTTGCCGTCTTCGGCAATCATCAGAACCTGGTCGAGAGTGACTTCGGACCCCACATCGGCCGTCAGCTGCTCGACCTTGATTTTTGTGCCAGCGCTCACGCGATACTGTTTGCCGCCGGTTTTGACTACCGCATACATGGAAAACCCCTCAACTCGATCGAACCACGGAAAGCCGAGGATTATACAAGTCTGCACAACATCAGTCAAAACTTCCGAAGAGGCGGATTCTGGCGGATATTGCAGAAAAATCAGGAAGTTATGATTGGCTGGTGTTGCAGGCAGGGTGACAGGGCGTGCCCGGCGGGCGGCGATATTGCTATCATTCGCCTTTTTCGCCAGCTCAGTGTTTCTCGAAGACTTACGCCAATTGCTTTCTGCCGACATGCGCGCCGTGGACCGTGTTATCCGCGAACGCCTGCACTCGGAAGTGGTTCTTGTTCGCCAGGTTGCGGAGTACATCATCGGCGGTGGCGGCAAACGCCTGCGTCCGGCGCTGGTATTGCTGTCTGCGGGTGCGCTGGACTACCGCGGAACTGCGCATCACACGCTGGCTGCCGTTGTGGAATTCATTCATACCGCGACGCTGCTGCATGATGATGTCGTTGATGAATCGGCCCTGAGGCGCGGGCGGCCGACGGCCAATACGCTGTTCGGAAATTCGGCCTCGGTGCTGGTCGGCGATTTTGTCTACTCCCGTGCTTTTCAGATGATGATGGATGTCGAGGACATGCGGGTGCTGCGGGTGTTGGCAGATGCGACCAACGTTATTGCCGAAGGCGAAGTGCTGCAGCTGATGAACTGCCGCAATGCCGACATTGATGAGGCGAGTTACCTGCAGGTTATCCGCTACAAGACGGCCAAGCTGTTCGAGGCTGCAGGACGTCTCGGCGCCATGGTGGCAGGCGCGTCGCCGGAGACCGAAGCGGCGATGGCGGCGTATGGCAGTCACTTGGGTACGGCGTTCCAGTTGATCGACGATGTACTCGATTATTCAGGTGACGCCGGCATGATCGGCAAGAATGTCGGGGATGATCTGGCGGAAGGCAAGCCGACGCTGCCACTGATACGGGTGATGCAGCATGGGACTGCAGAAGAAGCCGAACTGGTGCGGCATGCTCTGACGTCCGGGGGATTGGCTGATCTGGATGGTGTGCTGGCGGCGATCCGCCGCTCCGGGGCGCTGGATTACACACGGCGCCAGGCCGAGGCGGAAGCTCAGTCTGCACGCGCGGCGCTGGACGCGATTTCGCCCACGCAGTACCGGGATTCTTTGATACAATTGGCGTCGTTCGCGGTGACGCGAACGCATTGACAGAAGGGCACGTGCAGCGTGCCCTTCTTGTTTGTGCCATTCGGGGTGTAGCTCAGCCTGGTAGAGTACTGCGTTCGGGACGCAGGAGTCGGAGGTTCGAATCCTCTCACCCCGACCAAAATTTCTGGAATCGATCCTGGCGATTCCGTTCGGAGGGCTTGCGGGGGAGCGTAGTTTCTTCCACGATCTTCTTCCACGACCCATCCTGTTTTCTTGATCATCGCCTCCGGCATCACATTTCTTTTTCCGGCCTCTGGTTCATGCCTTGCCGCATGCCGGGCACGTATGCTTGGAACAAGATGGAAATCGGTGACCTGATTGCCGCCAACGGAGGCTACAATCTGACATCGTGTTTTGAGGAGATGTGGGTCATGGATCTGCATTGTCTGTATGTTGTGCGCATGTCTGGTTCTGCCAACACACCGGTCTCCCGACTTCAGCAATCAGGGGTGATGAATTGATGACCAAGATATTGCTCATCGTTATCGCTTTTGCCGTGGCGTTCTGGATGCTGCGGAGAATCCGCAGGCGCGCGCATGATGATATGCGGCCGACAGTAGAGCCGGGTGCTAAAGACATGGTGCGCTGTGCGCGGTGCGGCATTCATTTGCCGCGTGACGAGGGCGTGTCGTCGCAGGAACAGTATTTCTGTTCGAAGGAGCATGAACGGGAGTTTCTGGACACCCACTGATGCCATCAATGGAACCTACCGCACTGCCTTTCCAAACTGCGCCCCAGCCGCCGGAATCCGGTGTCAGCCAGCCACCAGAGGCCTACTGGCGCTCCCTGCTGTTATTCAACGGCTATCGCGCGGCTGCTGCTGTGCTGCTGCTGCTGGCGACTGGTATCTGGGGCGCTACCTTGCAGCTCGGATCGCGGGATCTGCGCCTGTTTCTGATCGGTGCGGCAGGATACGCTGCCTTTGCGCTTGCGATGTTCGTGATGATCCATACGCGCAAGCAATTCACCTGGCAGCTAGCGCTCCAGGTGGGCGGCGACATTGGTTTCGTCATCCTGCTGATGTACGCCAGTGGCGGCTTGTCGAGCGGGCTGGGGTTGCTCCTGCTGACTTCATTGGCGGCGGCAGGCCTGGTAACGCGCGGGCAGTTGACGCTGTTTTTTGCGGCGATCGCAAGCATTGCGGTGTTGCTTGAACATACTTACGAAGTTCTGAATTTTTCCGAAAGCGGTGCGCAATACGCACAGGCGGGTCTGCTGTCAGTCGCTTATTTCGCCATCGCCTGGCTGGCGCATACACTGGCCCAGCGCTCGCTGGCCAGTGAACGACTGGCTGCGCAGCGGGAGATTGATCTGGCAAACATGGCCCAGGTTAACCAGCTGGTGATCCAGGACATGGAGCATGGCGTAATTGTCGTGGATGGTGAGGGCATAGTGCGCCAGGCCAATAGCGCCGCCGAGCGCATGATAGACGGTTTGCGCGGTGGCGACGTGGTGGCGCTGAAAGACTGTGTGCCGGCTTTGTACGCACGGTTTGAATCCTGGTTGCGGGATCTACAGGGGCGCGAGGCCCCGGATGCATTCGAACTCGGGTCGAACCTGCGCGCACGGCTGGTGCCGGTTGCGCCACGCCGGGGCGCGGGTGCGGTGATTTTTCTTGAGGATCTGGCGCGCATACAGGCCGAGGCACGGCAGATCAAGCTGGCCGCACTCGGTCGACTGACGGCAAACATTGCCCACGAAATCCGCAACCCATTGAGCGCCATCAGCCACGCAGCCGAGTTGTTGCAGGAGGAACCGGGGGTATCGACCGGCGCGCAGCGATTGACCACCATCATCCGCGACAATACTCGCCGCCTGGATCGCATGATCAACGATGTGCAGACGCTCAATCGCGGTGAACGTGCGCAACGGGAGCGTGTTCATCTGGCGCCGTATTTGAGTGCATTCATTGAACAGTTTGTCGCCACGGAAAATCTCGATACGGACATCTTTGATCTGCAGCTGGTAGTTGATCCGCACGTCATTTTCGACCGCGACCACCTTAACCAGGTGTTATGGAATCTGTGCTACAACGCGCTGCGCCATTCATGCCGCCGACCGGGCAGCATTTGCCTGCAAGTGGCCCGTGCCGCGCGGGGCAATGCGGTAAGATTGGACGTCGTTGATGATGGCGCGGGCGTGCCACCGGAATTCCGGGGCAATCTGTTTGAGCCTTTTTTTACAACATCGCCAGGTGGCACCGGACTGGGCCTGTATCTGGCCCGGGAGATATGTGACGCAAATGGCGCTTTGCTCGAGTATGTGGAGACGACCGGCGGCGCGCGATTCTCCATGACTTGCGCAGCAGGCTGAAGGGGGAAGACGGTGGCGACCGGACAGATACTGGTGGTGGACGACGAAGCCGATATCCGGGAACTGCTCAGCATGACGCTGATTCGGATGGGGCTGGAACCGCATTGCGCCGGGAGCGTGTTTGAGGCGTTGTCGCTGCTGGGAAGCAACACTTTCGAGCTGTGCCTGACCGACATGCGGCTGGGAGACGGTGACGGCCTGTCAATTGTAGAGCACATCACCAAAAACCATCCTAGTCTGCCGGTGGCCGTTATCACTGCACACGGCAGCGCAGAGAACGCGGTTGCGGCGCTCAAGGCAGGGGCTTTCGATTACCTGGGCAAGCCGGTATCGCTGGATCAGTTGCGTGCGCTGGTGCGATCCGCGCTGAAACTGCCGCGGCCACGTGCCGATGGCCGAGCAGATGCAGATCAGGAAACAACACCGGGAGGGCCGCACCTGATAGGCGTTTCTGCGCAGATGGAGCAGGCTCGGCTGATGATCGACAAGCTGGCGCGCAGCCAGGCGCCGGTGCAGATTCGCGGTGAGTCCGGCAGTGGCAAGGAACTCGCGGCGCGACTGATACATCTCAACGGCGCGCGCCGGGACGGCCCCTTTGTTGCGGTGAACTGCGGGGCCATACCGGAAAATCTGATGGAATCTGAATTTTTCGGTCATAAAAAGGGTGCATTTACCGGGGCAGTTGCTGATCACGATGGATTTTTTCAGGCGGCTGACGGCGGCACATTGTTTCTGGACGAAGTTGGCGACCTGCCGCTGTCCATGCAGGTCAAGCTGCTGCGCGCAATCCAGGAAAAACGCGTGCGCCAGGTCGGCTCAACCGGCGAAGCGCCGGTGGATGTGCGCATCATCAGCGCAACACATCGCCACCTTGCTGACGAAGTCAAAAGCGGTGCGTTCCGTCAGGATCTTTATTACCGGCTGAATGTAATCGAATTGCGCATGCCGGCTTTGCGCGAACTGCGTGACGACATTCCGCGGCTGGCCGCAGAGATACTGGCGCGTCACGCCGGTGGCGGTCGGGTCCCGCATCTGTCGGCACCGGCGGAAACCGCGCTGCAAGCCTACCGTTTCCCGGGGAATGTCCGCGAGCTGGAAAACATACTGGAGCGGGCGGTGGCGCTGGCGAGTGGTGACGAGATCGGCATAGATGATTTGCAGCTACCTGACGAGAGTGCAGATGATGATCAGACCTCCGAGCAGGACGCAGGAGGAGACGGCCTGCCGTTGCCCGAGCGGCTGGAGGCCATCGAGCGCAAAGCTATACTCGAAGCGCTTGAGCGGACCCGCTACAACCAGACCGCGGCCGCCAAATTGCTCGGCATTTCTTTTCGTGCACTGCGTTACCGCATCCAGCGGCTGGGCATCAAGCAGGAACTGGATGTTCGGTCCTGAAGCGTTGGCATGAACATCAGTGCTGAAGGGCTGGTCGATGCGGCGCAGTACATGGCTTCGCCGAACTGTGACCAACGTCCGCGGGGCACAGCCATTGAGCTGGTGGTAATCCACAACATTAGCCTGCCGCCAGGTGTGTTTGGCGGCGCGGCAGTGATCGACCTGTTCCTGAACCGGTTGGATCCCGCGGCGCATCCTTATTTTGCGGACGTCGCCGCGTTGCGGGTGTCCGCACATTTTTTTGTCCGCCGCGATGGCGCATTGTTGCAGTTCGTGCCGTGTACGATGCGTGCATGGCATGCCGGACAGTCGATGTGGAACGGCCGCGAGCGCTGCAATGATTTTTCAATCGGTATCGAGCTGGAAGGTGCCGATGATGTGGCGTACAGCGAGGCGCAGTATGCAGGCCTGGGCAAACTTGCTGGCGCGCTTTATGCGCGTTACCCGATAGTTGCCAGCGTGGGGCATTCTGATATCGCGCCAGGGCGCAAAACGGATCCTGGGCCGCATTTTGCGTGGCCGCGTTATTTTCAGCACGTAACAAAAAATAATTAATTTAAAAACAATAAGTTACGTGTTCCTCTCGGGCGCGGCCATCCCTTCCTTCTGAGTCCTCGTTTTTCCTCAAATCCAGACTTCTGGGCGCCTTGCCGCGCGCCGGTGTGCCTACTTTTTGTGCAATAAATCCGATGCTTAAGGCTGTTTCTTGCTGTTTTGCAAGAACTTTTAAAAAAAGCGTCAAAACCTATTGCGAATTCAAAATGTGGCCACTAGAATTAGGCCCAATCGGTGTTAGAACCACAACATGTAGTGTGTAGCTATGGTTGTACTGGGAGTTAGGCGTTTCCGGGAAGGGGGTTCCTGGAAATAAAAAAACATAAAAAAATCAAGGAGTTAATATATGCATGTCGCTGTAGAGTCCACTCAAACCCATTCCGCTCCGCAAACAACCCCTGTTCCCGATGATGCTGCGCGGGAAGCGTTGTATGCCCAGTACAAGATCATTCGCCGCAATGGCTCGGTAGTTGGTTTCGTCCCCGGAAAAGTTGCCATTGCGATGACCAAGGCGTTCCTTGCCGTCAACGGTGGACAGGGTGCGGCATCGGCCAGGGTACGCGAGCAGGTGGCGGCACTGACCGAGAGCGTGGTGAATGCGCTGATGCGTCGTCAGCCTTCCGGCGGCACGTTTCATATCGAGGATATACAGGACCAGGTCGAGTTGGCGCTGATGCGCATGGGCGAGCACCATGTTGCCCGTGCTTACGTGCTCTACCGCGAAGCCCGCGCGCAAGAGCGCGCGCGCCAGCGCGAAGCACAACCGGCGGCCGTGGCGCAGCGGGGGCAGGTAATTAACGTCATTGAAAATGGCGTGACCAAGCCGCTGGATATGCCGCGTATCACTGAGCTGGTGGAAAGCGCATGTGCCGGGCTGGGCCGCGATGTCAGCACGCAACCGATACTTGACGCGATGCACCGCGACCTCTACGAAGGCGTGCCCATTGATGAGGTGCGCAAGTCGCTGGTGCTCGCCGCCCGCGGTCTGATCGAGCGGGACCCGGACTACAGTTACGTCACCGCCCGTCTGCTGCTGCATACGCTGCGCCTGGAAACCCTGGGTGAAGAATTCACGCAGGAACAGATGGTTACGCGTTATGCCGAATACCTGCCGGCATTCATCAAGAAGGGCATCGCTGCCGAACTGCTGGACGAGCGCTTGGGCCATTACGATATGGTGGCGCTGGGTGCTGCGCTCGACGCCCGGCGCGACCTCAAGTTCACCTATCTTGGCCTGCAGATTCTGTACGATCGCTATTTCCTGCACATCGAAGGCCAGCGCATCGAGTTGCCCCAGGTGTTTTTCATGCGCGTGGCGATGGGCCTCGCATTAAACGAGCCGGAAAGCCAGCGCGAAGCACGCGCCATCGAGTTCTACAACGTGCTCTCGAGTTTCGATCTGATGAGCTCGACACCGACGCTGTTCAATTCCGGCACGCGCCGCGCGCAGCTTGCCAGCTGTTACCTGACCACGGTTTCCGACGATCTCGACGGGATCTATGAGGCCATCAAGGAAAACGCGATGTTGCAGAAGTATGCCGGCGGCATCGGCAACGACTGGACGCCGGTACGCGCACTCGGCGCCTACATCAAGGGTACCAACGGCAAGTCGCAGGGCGTGGTGCCGTTCCTGAAGGTTGTCAACGATACGGCCGTGGCAGTGAATCAGGGCGGCAAACGTAAAGGCGCGGTGTGTTCTTACCTGGAGACCTGGCATCTCGATATTGAGGAATTCCTCGAGCTGCGCAAGAACACCGGCGACGACCGTCGTCGTACCCATGACATGAACACTTCGAACTGGATCCCGGATCTGTTCATGAAGCGTGTGATGGAAGGCGGAGATTGGACGCTGTTCTCGCCCTCGGACGTTCCGGACCTGCACGAAAAATTCGGCAGAGCCTTCGAGAAAGCCTACGTCGCATACGAGGCGCAGTGCACGCGTGGCGAGATGAAGCTCTACAAGAAGGTTCCGGCCAACCAGTTGTGGCGCAAGATGTTGACCATGCTGTTCGAGACCGGGCACCCGTGGATCACATTCAAGGATCCCTGCAATCTGCGTTCGCCGCAGCAGCATGTCGGCGTCGTGCACAGCTCCAACCTGTGCACGGAAATCACGCTGAATACCGGTCCTGACGAAATCGCCGTGTGCAACCTGGCGTCGGTCAACATGCCGGCACACCTGGACCTGTCCACCGGCCTCCTCGACATGGAGAAATTGAAGCGTACAGTCGGCACCGGAATGCGCATGCTCGACAACGTGATCGATCTCAACTTCTACAATGTCAACAAGGCGCGCAACTCCAACTTCAAGCACCGTCCGGTGGGTCTCGGCATCATGGGTTTCCAGGACTGCCTGCACTTGTTGCGCATTCCCTACGGTTCGCCAGCGGCAGTGGAATTCGCCGACCGTTCGATGGAGCAGGTGACCTACACCGCATACTCGGCCTCGTCCGACATGGCGGAAGAGCGCGGCCCGTATTCGACTTTCAAGGGCTCGCTGTGGGACCGCGGCATACTGCCGCTGGATTCGCTGAAGGTGCTGGCGGAAGAGCGCGGCGGTTATGTCGAGTGCGACATGTCCACCAAACTGGATTGGGACAGCCTGCGCAGCCGCATCCAGCGCGTCGGCATCCGCAATTCGAATTGCATTGCCATTGCGCCGACGGCGACCATTGCCAACATCACCGGCCTGTCGCAGTGTATTGAGCCGACCTATCAGAACCTCTATGTGAAATCCAACCTGTCGGGCGAGTTCACGGTCGTTAACGAGTTTCTCGTGCGCGATCTGAAAAAGCTCAACTTGTGGGACGAGGTGATGATCTCCGACCTAAAATATTTCGACGGCTCGCTGTCCAAGATTGACCGTGTGCCGCCGGACGTGCGCAGTCTCTATGCCACAGCGTTCGAGATGGACGCGAGCTGGCTGGTGGAATGCGCGGCGCGTCGGCAGAAATGGATAGACCAGTCGCAATCGCTGAACATCTACATGGCGGGTGCTTCGGGCAAGAAGCTGGACGATACCTACAAGCTGGCGTGGGTGCGCGGCCTGAAAACGACTTATTACCTGCGCACGCTGGGAGCGACTTCGACCGAGAAGTCGACATCAAAGGCAGGGCAGTTGAATGCGGTTTCTGCCGACGGCGGAGCCGCAATGGAACTCGATCAGGCGAAGGCGTGCTCGATACTCGATCCCGAATGCGAGTCATGCCAGTAGGCCAGGCATAAGCAGGAAGAATCAGCAAGGCGCGAATCAGGGAAGAAGTGGGGAAGATCAGTAGGAAAAAGAAGCAGAAACATTGAACAGCAGTTGTTGGATCAGGGTTTGCTTCACCGGTAGGGCGGCGGTTTCACCGATAACAATAATCAAGAATCGCCGCCTGTTCTGGAAGGTGTCCACCCACAACGCTAATAAAGGAGACTGAATATGCTGCAATTTGAAGGACCGGGAGCCGCTACAGGGCTGGCAAGACAGCCTGCGATGGCCGACCGTGCACCGTCACAGGAACCCGCTGCAGAGGAACGGCGCGTCAACGTTGCCGATAAGCGCGTAATCAACGGCCAGACGGACGTCAACCAGCTGGTGCCGTTCAAATACAAATGGGCGTGGGACAAGTATTTGTCGGCCTGCGCCAATCACTGGATGCCGCAGGAAATCCAGATGAGCCGCGACATTGCGTTATGGAAAGACCCGAATGGATTGACGGAAGACGAACGTCGCATCGTCAAACGCAATCTGGGATTTTTTGTTACTGCGGATTCGCTGGCCGCGAACAACATCGTGCTCGGCACCTATCGCCACATCACCGCCCCGGAATGCCGCCAGTATCTGCTGCGCCAGGCTTTTGAAGAGGCCATCCATACGCATGCCTACCAGTACATCGTGGAAAGCCTGGGGCTGAATGAAAGTGAAATCTTTAACGCTTATCACGAGGTTTCGTCGATCCGCGACAAGGACGAATTTCTAATTCCTTTCATAGACGTCCTGACCGATCCTACGTTCAAGACCGGCACGCCGGAAAATGATCAGAAGCTGCTGAAAAGCCTGATTGTGTTTGCCTGCCTGATGGAAGGCCTGTTCTTCTATGTCGGTTTTGCACAAATACTTGCCCTGGGTCGCCAGAACAAGATGACCGGTGCTGCCGAGCAGTACCAGTACATCCTGCGCGACGAGTCCATGCATTGCAATTTCGGCATTGACCTCGTCAACACCATCAAGATGGAAAATCCGCACTTGTGGACCGCGGAATTCCGTGAAGAATTGCGCGAACTGTTCCATAAGGGCGTGGCGCTTGAATACAAATACGCTGAAGACACCATGCCGCGCGGCGTGCTGGGACTCAACGCCGCCATGTTTAAGGAATACCTGCGCTTTATCGCCAACCGCCGTGCCCAGCAGATCGGACTGGAAGTGTTGTACGAGGGCGCAACCAATCCGTTCCCCTGGATGGCGGAAATGATCGATCTGAAAAAAGAACGCAATTTCTTTGAAACCCGGGTTATCGAGTACCAGACTGGGGGGGCGCTGTCCTGGGATTGATGTAGCCCGCAGGCTTGCAAATGGAGGCGGACCGAACCATGCGATTCACTAAGCGGGTCTTGCTGGAATGCGAATTCCAGCGCTGACTCTGCGAGGCAACTGGCGGCGCTGTGCCCTGCAACTGAAGTTGCAGGGAGGCATCACCGGGTTTATTCCGAATTTCAACGACCGTAACCCTGGAGGGACATACCCTTGGCACTCAGTCTGAAGTTCCGGCGTTACCGCAGCCGCAGGACGCATTTGCATACGGTCACTGAGCTGCGCGCAGAAGATAACTGCACGCTCTGGTTGCGTTTCGATGATGGACTGGAAGGCCACATTTATCTGGGGGACCTGGTGGAGGACACCGCGATGGAAGTATTGTCGGACGCCGCGCTGTTTCGTCGGGTTGCTTTTGATCCGGTATCGAACGTGCTGACCTGGAGTGGCGGCATTCGGATAGACCCGGACATGTTGTACCGTAATCTGGCGACGAAGGCCGGCGCTGTATTGCACTAGAGGGACGGGAGTAGGCAGGGAAGGGCGTGCGCCGATTGGTAATGGCGCACAATGAAGTGCGGATTCCCACCAGGGAACGCACACTACAGGTCGATCGTGAAGGAGATTCGCATGGCTAAGGCGAAAAAGAAGGCAGCGAAAAAGAAGGTGACGAAGAAGAAAGTCACCAGAAAAGTTGTCAAAAAAACGGTCAAGAAAAAGCAGGCAGTGAAAAAGAAAGTCGTCCGGAAAGCTGCAGCCAAAAAAAGTGCAAGTCGGAAAGCGGGCAAAAAAAAGCCGGCCCGAAAGCCGGCGAAGAAAAAAGCAGTCAAGAAAAAAGCAGTCAAGAAAAAACCTACCGCCAAAAAGCGGGCAGCTGCCGTAAAGCCAGCACCCCGGAGTATGCCGGGACCAGCCCCGATAGCGCCCCGTCCGATTGCGATTCCAGGAGCATGGCCGTTTCCGATGGGAAACAAGCCCTGACATCTGCACCATGCGGCGGAATCGGTCTCGGGAGAAGTCCGATGCCCGTCGCGGTGGTGATTTGCAACCGCGGACAGCAGGGCTGTAAAGATACCTAATCCGTCTCGGCGGGGCAAGGTGCGGTAGGCCCTGTGCTGACTAGGGACTTTATAAAAGTATTTAAAAATCAACGGGTTGAGAAATTAAAATTTTCCTGGCGACCCTGGTAGCACGGGAACTTGGCCCGCTGCGGAGGGGATAGGCGCAGGTCTGACAATGTGCTGGGCAGCCAGCCCAAGTGTATTTCCAACGATCCGAACCGCAGCAAGTTCCCCGGCATTACACTGCAACGGTCAGTACTTGATGGAACAGCAGATGAAATTCCTGATGCAATGGTTGTGTAGTTGCGCGCTGTTGGTGGTGTTTTCCGCGCACGCCGCAGCACCCGCAGTGCAATTGCATTCGATCAAGGGAGATTTTGCCGACATCAAGGAGCGTGTCGTCATGGCACTGGAAAATCGCGGCCTGACCCTGAACAACACGGCGCGAGTGGGCGAAATGCTGGCCCGCACCGGCCGCGACCTCGGCCGTGAGCGCCGAATCTATGGCCAGGCCGAGGTGCTGGAGTTTTGCAGTGCGGCGCTATCGCGCGCGACCATGGAGGCCGATCCGCGCAATATCGTGTTCTGTCCCTATGCGATTGCGGTCTATACCGTGCCGCAGACGCCGGGAACAGTCTATCTTTCTTATCGTCCGCCGGCTGCTCTGGGGTCTGGCAAATCCATACAGGCACTGCGGGAAGTTGAGAAACTGCTGGCCGATGTGATTGCGGAAGCGCTGAAATAACACCATAAAATCGAAGTCAATTATTTCCAATCAAGGGAGGAGCATCATGGCTGTTTCCGGAAAACTGTTAGGCGTGGTATTCGCAGGCTTGTGGGCTGCGATTTCGTTGGCCGCGTGGGCGCAGGCTGATGACTGCAAACATCGCGGTCAACTCGACAACCTGTATTGTGACGAAAACAAGGACCTGGTGGCGGACACGCCCAAGGATCCGAAGCGGTTGAAAAATCCGAATACGCTGGTATTTACCTACACTCCGGTGGAAGATCCTGCCGTCTATGAAAATGCCTTCAAGCCCTTTCTGGACCATCTGGGCAAATGCACCGGCAAACGCATCGTTTATTACTCGGTGAACTCCAATGCCGCGGAAATCGAGGCGATGCGCGCGGGCCGGCTGCATGTCGGCGGGTTCTCCACAGGGCCGACCGGCTTTGCTGTCAATCTCGCCGGTGCTGTGCCATTTGCGGTCAAGGGCTACGAGAAGGATTTCCAAGGTTATAACCTGCTGATGATCGTCAAGAAGGCGAGCCCCTACCAGAAGCTGGCCGACCTCAAGGACAAGAAGGTGGCGCATACCTCGCCGTCGTCGAATTCAGGCAACCTGGCACCACAGGTGCTGTTCCCGCCTGAAGGCCTGGCGCCGGAAAAGGACTACAAGGTGCTGTTCTCGGGCGGCCATGGCCAGTCGGTCAAGGGGGTCGAGTCCGGCGATTATGATGCCGCGCCGGTGGCCTCGGATGTGTTTTACCGGATGGCCGGGCGCGGCGAAATCAAGGCCGACGATTTCCGCATCATCTACAAGAGTCCGGTATTCCCGACTTCATCATTTGCCTATGCCCATGACCTGCACCCGGACCTGGTGAAGACCATGACCAAGTGTTTCTATGATTACCGGTTCCCGGCCGAGATGAAAAAAACCTTTGGCGGCGCGGACCGTTTCTTCCCGATTACCTATCAGCAGGACTGGGAAGTAGTACGCAAGATCGCCGAAGGCACCGGCACGCCGTTTAATCGCGCAGCCTACGATAAAGAATCCGCGCGCGAGGAAGCGGCGCGCAAGAAGAAGGCTGAACAAGCCAAGAAGAAGTGATGGCCGGCACTGCCCCGGCTGCACCGACCCCCGCGACCATCGAGGTGCGCGGGCTGAGCAAGGAATACCGTCGCGGCATCCCGGTGCTGCGCGGTATTTCCATCGCGTTTCCCGATCGCGGCATTACGGCGGTGATCGGCCCGTCCGGCACCGGCAAGTCGACGCTGATCCGTTGTATCAACCGGCTGGTGGAACCCACGGCAGGTCAAATCCTGTTCCATGGCGCTGACCTGGTGCAGCTTTCCCGCAAGTCCCTGCGTGAACATCGCCGGCGCATCGGCATGGTTTTTCAGGAATACAACCTCGTCGAGCGGCTGACGGTCATGGAAAATGTGCTGTCGGGCCGACTGGGATACTTGCCGGCCTGGAAAGCGTTTCTGCGCCGCTATCCGCCGCAGGATATCGCCATGGCCTGGGAACTGCTGGATACGGTAGGCCTGACTGAATACGCCAACCAGCGTGCCGATGCGCTGTCCGGCGGCCAGCGCCAGCGCGTCGGCATAGCGCGGGCGGTGATGCAGCAACCCGACATCCTGCTCGCCGATGAGCCGACTTCATCGCTGGATCCCAAGACCTCGGTGGAAATCATGGAACTGCTGGTTGGCATTACCGAGACCCGCCATATACCGGTGATCGTCAATATCCATAACGTGCCGCTGGCGAAACGCTTCGCCAGCCATGTAATCGGCATGGCCGGCGGGACCATCGTTTACGACGGCCCGCCCGGTGGGCTCAGTGACGATCATCTGAATCAGATTTATGGCGGCGAAGATTGGCAGGAGTGATACAAAGGCATCCGGTCATGGCCGGGCGTCCGCCTGCTTTCCTGCCCAACTGGCCGGCGCGGCTGGCCTGGCTGGCGCTGATCGCCTACGCGTTTTATGCGGCGTCGATACTCGATGTCTCCTGGGAGCGCTTTGTCACCGGCATCGATAACGGTGCGCGTTTCATGGGGCGCATGTTCCCGCCCGACACCAGCACATCCAAGCTGCAATTACTGGCCAAGGGGCTTTACGAATCCATAGAAATGGCGATCATCGCCTCGGCCCTGGGCATCATGCTGTCGCTGCCCATCGGCTTGCTGGCGGCACGCAATCTGATGCCGGCGTGGGTGACCTGGCCGATGCGGCTGGGCATTGCGCTGTGCCGCTCGTTCCACCAGGTCATCATTGCCATTATCTTCGTCAAGGCCGTGGGCTTTGGCGCGCTGGCAGGGATATTGGCGCTGACGGTTGCTTCCATCGGGTTCATCGGGAAATTGTTCGCCGAGGCCATCGAGGAGATTTCGCTGAAACAAGTCGAGGCAATTCGCGCCACCGGTGCGCCATTTTTCAGCGTAATTGCCTACGGTGTGCTGCCGCAGGTGCTGACACGCTTCGTCGGTTTTGCCACCTACCAGGTGGATTCCAACCTGCGCAATTCAACCATGGTAGGTATCGTCGGCGCCGGTGGCATTGGCGGCACCATGTTTGCCGCGTTCCAGCGCTTTGATTTTGATTTCCTGCTGACCATCCTGCTGGCGATCATCGCCGTCATCATGGTCAGCGAGATGCTGCAGAACCAGGTCAAGAAACTTTACCAGTGACGGCGCCCGAAACCACGCCCGGCACCAGCTTGCGGCAAGAATGGCAGCGCTACACGCGGCGCGAACGGCTGGCGCGTTTTGCGTTGTATTTCGGCATCGTGTTCGCCTGCGTGGTTTCGTTGCGCACGGTGCAGATCATTCCAGAGTTTCTTTATGACGCGCCGGAACAGGTTGCCGACCTGCTGCAGCGCATGTGGCCGATTGAATGGCGTTATTACCCCAAGGGTGTGCACGAGGCGCTGATCGAAACCCTGCATATCGCGACGCTGGGCACGATACTCGCGATCATCATGGCGTTACCGCTGGGCATGCTGGCGGCAAATAACGTGACGCCCAATGCGGGGCTCAATTATTTTGCCAAGCTGCTGCTGGTGTCTTCGCGTTCAGTCAATTCGCTGGTATGGGCGCTGCTGTTCGTGGCCATTTTCGGCCCCGGTGCGCTGGCCGGCACCATGGCCATTGCCTTCCGCTCAATTGGTTTTGTCGGCAAATTATTCAGCGAGGCGCTGGAAGAGGCGCGCCCCGGCCCGATCGAAGCACTGCGCAGCTGCGGCGCGCCCTGGCCCAGCGTGTTTATCAAAGGCTACTGGCCGCAGGTTGAACCGGCATTCTGGGGCATTGCACTGTTTCGCTGGGACATCAGCGTGCGCGAATCCGCGGTGCTCGGGCTGGTCGGTGCCGGCGGCATCGGCACCGCCATCGACTCGGCGATGAATCTCTTTCAGTGGGATCGCGTGGCGTTGATGCTGATAGTTATTTTTGCCGTGGTGCTGATTGCCGAAGTCGTCGTCACGGCCATCCGCAAGCGCATCATCTGACGCTGCGCTGCCAGATTTCGCGACAGGCGGCAATGGTCGCATTGATATCCGCTGCTGTAATGTGTCGATGCGTCACGAAGCGCAATGACATCGCATCCCCCGGACTCACCGCTACGCCGCGCGCCTTGAATTCGTCAGCCCATTGCTCGGCATTGCGGCCACTGGCCTGGACGCTGACGCGCACGATATTGGTTTCAATGTCGTCGGGATTGACCAGTGAGGCATCTACACCGTGCAATCCCCGGGCCAGTTGTTTTGCCGTCGCGTGATCTTCGGCGAGCCGTTCGATCATTGTTTCCAGACCGACGATGCCGGCAGCAGCGATCGAGCCGGCCTGGCGCATGTTGCCGCCAACCATGCGCCGGAACGGACGCGCGCGTTCAATGAAATCGCGTGGGCCACAAAGCACCGAACCTACCGGTGCCGACAGGCCTTTGGAGACGCAGAAACAGACGGAATCGGTATGCCGCGCGATGGTGGAAGCCGGCACGCCCAGCGCGACCGCGGCATTGAAGAATCTGGCGCCGTCGGTATGCACCGGTATGCCGTGCTGTTGCGCGAGTCCGTGCACCATTTGCATGTGTGCCAGTGGCAGCACGGTGCCGCCGGCGCCGTTGTGCGTGGTTTCCATGCAGATCAGCGCAGTGCCGAAATTGTTGCGGGTCATCGGCCGCACGGCTGCGCGCAACGCGGTTTCATCCATGGCGCCGCGCACGCCCGGCAAAGCCTTGTAATAAACGCCGGCGACTGCACCGAGGCCGCCCAGTTCATTGTTGAGGATGTGCGCGCCGCGCTCGAGCAGCACCTCGCCGGCGCGCGACGTATGTGCAAGCACAGCCACCAGATTGGTCATGGTGCCGCTGGGCATGTAGAGGCCGGCTTCTTTGCCGGTCAGTTGGGCCGATAGCGCCTCGAGTTTGATCACCGTGGCATCGCCGTCGCGTGAATCGTCGCCCTGGGTGGCGGTTTGCATTGCAGCCAGCATGGCGGGTGTCGGCTGGGTGACAGTGTCCGTGCGTAAATCAATGATTTTATTCATTTATTTTATCTTTCTTCAAGCAAGGCTTGGGCTAGTTCGACAAAACCGGCACCGGCTGCGGCAACCGTGACGTAAGCGGGTTCGTGGGCAAGTTGTCCGGCATATTGGCGGACGTTGGCGACGCCCACTGCATGTGGAAAATAACCGAACATCGGTGCGTCGTTCGGTGAATCGCCGGCGAACACATAATGCGCGCGGACGGCATCCAGGTCGACGCCAAAACATTCCGCATACAGCCGGCGAGTCATGGTCAGCTTGTCATAGTTGCCAAACCAGCCGTTGACATGGATGGAACTGACTTTTGCCGTTAGCCCGCGCCGCTGCATCAGGGCGACGATGTGCTGCACGGCAGTGTCAGCGAGTCGCGGCACGTCTTCGCAGAAATCGATGGCGAGGTCCGTCTCGCGGTACTGCTGGTCGGCGGCGATGGCGGCACCAGGCACTGACGCGATGATTTCCGCTGCAATGGCGGAGAGGGCCGTGCGATGTTCCAAACGCACCTCCGGGGTATCGACAAACTGCCGTTGCATGCGGCGGTGGGCGTGATCGTAACGGAACCAGAAGGCGCCGTTTTCCCCGACCACGGCGTCCACCGGCCACATGCGCGCGATGTGGTCGCACCAGCCCGCCGGCCGGCCGGTGATCGGCACCACGCTAAGTCCTGCGACACGCAGGCGCTCCAGTGCGCCGTAGGCGGGGGCGGTCAGTCGACCGTCGGTGCTCAGCGTGTCGTCAATGTCGCACAGCACGCCACGCACGGCGCGCCGTGCCTCGGCGTTGAATGCCGACAGCGGTTGCATCAGTAACATTCCTCCTGGCCGGCAGGTTGTACCGGGTGCGCATCGAAACCGAAGCGCGCAGGCACATCGGCGGAGCGTATGGGCAACACCGGCAGGCGTGTGGTGTCCAGTTCCAGTTCCAGCGCAACGCGTTTGCCGGCCTGCAGTGCTTCGAGCGTCGCCGCCAGTTCGGTATCCCCGGCCGGTTTGCCACCAAGGCCGCAAAAGCGCGGTACCATGGTCTCAAGGTCCGCGTCATGCATCAGTCCAATGCCCAGATCGGTGTCGAGCAGCAACTGTCCGGCTTCATCAATGTAAGCGGCATTTATGGCTTGAATCGCCGCACCACAGTGCGATGCCAGTTTGAGGGTTGCGTTCGGCGCCGAACTCACCCGGTATATGTGCGGCGTGTAATCCAGGGTGACGTACACCCGTTGCGGGCCGTTCTGGAAAAACCAGCGGCCCTGCTCATCGTGACTGTAATTGCGGCCGAAAAAGGCGGCAATGCCCGGGTTGGCGACGCGCTCACCTTTGAGCAGCCAGTGACCGCGACGGTCCAGCGACAGCCAGCCGTAAACCGCCGGCACATTGGGCCACTTGGCCATGCCGCGCAGAACGATTTCATCCATGACTTCAATTTATCACAGCGGCGTTTAACCCTGATCGGTTCCCTGTCGCGTTTGTAACCCTGTCGCGGGATTTCCGCACCCAGATTGAGGAGCCATCATGAAACGCCTGATTGCCGCTGTAACCCTGCTGTTAGCGGGAGGTATGTTGTCGCTTCCGGCTGCAGCTGTGGGCAATATTGCCGATATCGTCATCTATGACCGCGGCCAGAACCTTGCGCTGCCGGTGTATGTCCACGAGGGACGACATTATGTCGTCGGCCGCCCCGGCAACGAGTACGAAATTCGCATGCGCAACCGCCAGCACGGCGATATTCTGGCGGTGGTGTCGGTGGATGGCGTGGATGTGATCACCGGTGACACGGCCGACTGGCGGCAAAGCGGTTATGTGCTGGGTCCGCACCAGAGTTTTGGTGTCAAAGGCTGGCGCAAAAGCCTGGAACGCACTGCTGCGTTTTATTTTACGGCCCTGCCGGATTCATATGCTGCGCGTACCGGTCGCCCCGATCATGTAGGCGTCATCGGTGTGGCGGTGTACCACAGGAAGCCGGAGCCGGTCGCGCAGATGGCACCACGGCGGCGGGAGTCTGAGGCCGCGGAGGCGGATGCATCGTCGCCGTCGACTGCCGCGGAACGCAGCGTTGCCGGTCAGGCGGCAGACCGAGCGACATCAAGCGCTGCAGCGCCGGCGCAGAAATCGGCCCGATTAGGCACCGGCCACGGCCGCAGCGAGGCTTCCCGTGTGACCTATACGGAATTCGAACGCGCCAGCGCAGCGCCGACCGAAGTGACCACGATTTATTACGACAGTTATCGCAACCTGGTCGCGCAGGGGGTCATCCGTGCGCCTACGCTGGCGCGCCCGGATCCGTTTCCCGGTCGGTTTGCTCCAGACCCGCGCTGATTTCAGTGTGGTTGCTGCTGCGGGTTGCCGGCATGCGGAGGCTTCTGCATACTGGCACCCCGTTATGCCTACGGATGCCGACACCAGCGACGAGGCGCTCATGCTCGGCTACCGCGATGGTGATGCCGCCGGCTTTGACGTCCTGTATTCCCGCCACAAGGGCGGGATCTATCGCTACCTGCTGCGTCAGTGCCGCAACCCGGCGCTGGCAGACGAACTGTTTCAGGACGTGTGGATGAACCTGATCCGCGCGCGCGACCGTTACACGGTGCAGGCCAAGTTCGCCACTTACCTCTACCGGATCGCCCATAATCGGCTGATGGATCATTTTCGTCGGAAGGACTCGACGGCTATATCACTGGACGATGAATCGGCCGCGCCTGTTGCCGAGCCGGCGGCGCCGCGCAGCGCCGAACCTGAGGCCAGTGCTGATGCGCGCGAGCAAGCGGCGCAGTTGCTGGCCTTGCTGGCTGAACTGCCGGACGAACAGCGCGAGGCTTTTGTGCTGCAGCAGGAAGGCGGGCTCAGCATTGAGGAAATTGCAGAGACTACCGGGGTAACGCGGGAGACCGCAAAAAGCCGGCTGCGTTATGCGCTGACCAAGTTGCGGCGGGGGATGCAGGCATGGCAGTGACGCCAGAACCAAACATGACAGGTGACCTGGAACGCGATCCACGGCTGGAGAAGGCCTACCGTGCAGGTGCGCACGAGGAACCGCCGGCGCACCTCGACGCCGCGATCCGCGCAGCGGCACGGCGGGCAGTGGGTGCCGGGCCGGTTGGTGCCATGCGCTTCCGCAACTGGAGTGTGCCGCTGTCGCTGGCGGCGGTAGTGGTGCTGTCGGTGACCGTAGTCACGATGATGCGTGATGAAGGGGGCGATCGCTGGGAGGCGCCCTCATCACCAGCCATGACGGAAAAGACCGCGCCGCTTTTACCGGAGGCAGTCCCGGAACTGGGGGGTAACCGGTTGGCAGATCGGCTGGATCAGGCGATTCCGGCGGAGCCGCAGCAGTCTGCAACACTCCCGGGTGCATCTAGGCCGGCACCGGCTAGGGTTGCGCCAGAACCTGCGCTACCGCCTGCCGCAGAGATGGCGCAGCGTGCCAGGAAATCTGCTGCCCCACGCGCCAAAATCGCTGCAGACGAGGTTGCCCGGGCGGAGGAGGATAAGGAAGCTCGCCGCGAGCGTATGCAATCGGCGCCGACCGCCGCACCGCAGCCCCAACTGCGCTCGGCGCCACCCGCATCCGGCGACACTGCAGCCGGATACGGATCGACGGCCGAATCCTCGCCACCGGTTGCAGCATTGACCGATGCCCCGCAGTCCCGGTTGTGGAAGGATCTTATCCACCAACCCCCGGAGAAATGGATACAGCGCATCACCGAACTGCATCGTGCCGGGAAAACTGCTGACGCCGATGCGCTGGCTGTTGAATTCCGCCGCCGGTTTCCGGGCGAGCGCCTGCCGGTTGATGTGCGCTGAGCGCATGGGGAGCATGGAACCGAAACCGCAGCCCCCGATCGAACCCGAGCCGTGGGAGTGTTGTGGCAGCGGCTGCGATCCCTGTATTTACGATCGGTATTGGGAAGCACTTACTAACTATGAAATTGCGCTACGGACTTGGGAGGCGCGCCAACTGCCCCCTGTACCTGACTCTCAGGATGAGATATAAGCGCTTGTTTTTATAGAATAATTAGACTTATTTTGAGGCGTGACCTCTGTCCAGATACATGTTGCAGTGAACTCTTGTGGCCGCGGCCTCTCCAAGATGCAGCGACGCGCCATATAAGTGGTGAGAATCTTATAAACTATATAATTATTTGTTTATAAACAACAAGTTATATTTTTGTTGCGCTGCACTATACGGTACCGGTAAACTGCGCCCCCGGTTGCTGCCTGAGCGGATTAAAAGTCTCCTGACAGGCTTGCGGCTGCAGTCCTGAGCACCTAGAATTAGCCAGTTTTTTTGAGTAGGCCACAACCTGTAGTGGGTGTTGGCCAAGTGTAGTCATAAGGAGACACTGTTACCATACCTAGGTAGCACAAGCTGAAAACGTTCACCTTGTTGTGGTGGGCGTATCCCCAAAGGAGGTTTTGCATGTACGCAAAATCGATTTCAGAATCATCCCCCGGAGTAGGCGCTGTTGTTGCGTTGCCCCGGGTCCGAAAATTTTGGACACTGATAGTATTTTTTGCCAGCGTCACTGCGCTGGGCCTGTTGCTCCATGAGCGCTACGGCTCACCGTGGCTGGCATCTGTTTATGCCAGCGTCCAAAACGAAGCACAGGTGGTTTCCGCACGGGTGTTGCCACACAAGACGGCGGCACCAGCCGCCCATCCGGACGAGCAGCGCCACCTTGCGCTGGCTGAGTTTCTTGCCAAGCGCTACAAGGTTTCCCAGGATGTCACGCTGAAGTTCGTGCAGGTTGCCCATGCCGAAGCCAAGCTGACCCGTCTCGACCCGCTGCTGGTCATGGCGGTAATCGCCATTGAATCCCGCTATAACCCGATCGCCGAGAGCGAGGCGGGGGCCCGGGGCTTGATGCAGATCATCCCCAAATACCACGGTGACAAGCTGGCGGAATTCGGCGGCGAACAGGCGGTATTCGATCCTGAATCCAATATCCGGGTCGGTACCCGCATCCTCAGGGAGTATCTGACCCGTACCGGAAATATCAGCATCGCGCTGCAGATGTACGCCGGTGCCCTGGCTGATGAAAACGATACCTATACAAACCGGGTGATGGGCGAGAAACAACGGCTGCAGCGCGTCGTCGCTGCCCTGGCAGAACCGTTAGCGCCGGTCTCCTCTCCGCGACTGGCACAACGCCTGTCTACCCGGCATATCGATTCGCCGCTGGGCGAGTAATCCAGACGTTTGGCGCGGGTGTCCAGCATCCGCATTACCTGGCCTGGCGGATCGGTGATTGCCGATCTGCAACCGGGCCCTACGACGGACAAGCTGCTGGCCACATTGCCCTGTGTATCCAGCGTCAGCACCTGGGGTGAGGAAGTCTATTTTGAGCTGCCGATGTCGGCAGCCCTGGAAGCTGGTGCGCAGCAGGTAGTCCCACCCGGGACAGTCTGTTTCTGGGTGGAAGGCAGCGCACTGGCGCTACCCTGGGGGCGCACGCCCATTTCCAAGGCCAATGAGTGCCGTCTGGCCAGTGCCTGTAATGTGCTGGGCCAAATCCGCGGTGATCCTTCAGTACTGAAATCCGCCCGTAACGGTGAGAAGATACGCGTCGAAGCTGCTTAGCCGGTACTGCCGGACTATAATGGCTGCAACCGATAAGGGCGCGCCATGGCGGATCAGGAAATACCCAAGGATTTTTTTGAATTCATGCAGAAAATGTGGAATCCGATGGGATTTCCCATTCCCGGCATGATTGCGCCGACCATGAGTGTCGAAGACCTGGAGAAAAAAATCGCTGAATTGAAGGCGGTAGAAACCTGGCTGACGATGAACACTGGTTTCGTGCAGATGACCATCAAGACGCTGGAGATGCAAAGAGCTGGCTTGGAAAGTCTGCAGGCTGCGGGCAAGGCTGCGGCGGGACCAAAAAAAACGCCGAAGTAATCGGCGTTTTTCCATTTCGACCTGGATTAAGCCCGGGCGTCGAGTGACTTCGGATCAAAGAAAGGCTTGTCGCCCCTGATCTGGGTGCGATGCATCAACCGCCGTGATTCCGGATCAAATGCATCGCGCCGGTGCATCGCGCAGCGGTTGTCCCACATCACTAGATCGCCGACTTTCCAGACCTGGTACCATTCGAATTTTTTCTGCGTGGCGTGAGCCCACAGCTGGTTCAGCAGGTCTTCGCTTTCGTCCAGTGGCAGACCGATTACATAAGCACTACGGCGACGGCCAAGAAACAGGCAGTTGCGGTGGCTGCGCGGATGGGTGCGCACCAGCGGGTGGATGGCGCCCGGCGCGTCGCGGGGGTCAGCAACGTCGGTGTGGCCCTTGCGCAATTCACCGGCACTGTTGCGGCTGGAATCATGGCGGCAGAAACGACCGAGTATCGTTTTCCGTATCGATTCCGGCAGCGTTTCGTAGGCGGCGTACATGTTGCAAAAACCGGTGTTGCCACCTTCGGGCGGCACTTCCAGCGAGTAGAGCAGGCTGCCGATCGGCGCCGTATCGTTGTACGACATGTCGGTATGCCACTCGGCTTCGTAGTGGCCGAGATTGCCGATGGACTTGCCGTTGACCTTGATGTTCGACATCACGGTGATTTCCGGATACGGATTGACGACATCCTTGCCGGCGTGCACCGGCGCCTGGTCGAGTTCGCCGAACATGCGCGCGAACGCCAGGAACGCCGGGTCGTCCAGTTGCTGATTGCGGAAACGCAGGATCAGATGTGCATGCCAGGCGTCTTCGATCTGCTTGAACATTTCCTGTGACACCGGTTTTGACAGGTCGACGCCGACGATGTCGGCGGCCAGTGCGGCCCCAGTGGGGATGACGGTGATATTGCCCTGTTGCGGGGTGTCCATGGCTGTGCCTCCTTCTTGATTGCACACATGCTACTGCGACGGCCGGGCGCACTCAAGGCGTTGGCCATATAGCGGAAGCGCGAGTGACAAAAAAGTGCAGGACCTTACTTGTCCGCGATCCGGTTGCGCAACAGCCCCAACCCCTCGACTTCGGTTTCCAGGATATCACCGGCTTTCATGAATTCCGGCGGGGTACGGGCGTGGCCGACCCCGGCCGGCGTGCCAGTCAGGAACAGGTCGCCCGGCTCCAGCGTCAGCCCGGCGGACAGTTCGGCGATCAGGCGCGGGATCTTGAAATACATGCAGCGGGTGTTCGATTCCTGCTTGGTCACACCGTTGACGCGGCAGGTGATGTTCAGGTTCTGCGGATCTTTGACTGCATCGGCCGTGGTCAGCCACGGCCCCATCGGGCAATGGCCGTCCAGGCTCTTGCCCTTGAACCACTGCTGGCCGTGCTGGCGCTGCACTTCACGCGCTGACACGTCGTTGGCGATCATGTAACCGTAGATGTGTTTCATCGCATCGGCTTCGGAAATGTTGCGGCCGCGTTTGCCGATAACCACGGCCAGTTCGACTTCCCAGTCGAGTTTTTCGGTGACGCCGGGGTGCGATGGCACTTCGCCATAGGGGGCGTTGACAGTCAGCGGCTGCTTGGTGAAAAACGCCGGATGTTTGGGCATTTCCTGCACATGCGGCCGGGCTTTTACGCCTTCCTCAAAGTGCTCCAGGTAATTCCAGCCCACGCAAAACACGTTTTTTCGCGGCAGTATGGGGGCATGCAGCGTGACCTTGGCGGCAGCGTGATGTCCCGTTTTGATGCTGGCTACGGCTTTTTTGACCAGTGCCAGGCCGCTGCGGCCGGCGGCCACGAGTGCAGTCATGTCATCAGTGGCGAACGGCAGCTTGATGCGGGCTTTTTTAGCCGCGGCCTCGAGGTCGATGATGCTGCCATCTGTGGCGACGATGCCGATTTTTGCAGGACCGCGCTTGGTGGCGGAGTAGGTGACCAACTTCATATTATTCTCCCGGGGTAATGTGTTTGAATTTTTCGGCAGCTCTGACCAGTTCAGTGCAAATACCGGGTTCCCACGCCGAATGACCGGCGTCAGATACGATGTGGTACTCCGCCTCAGGCCAGGCCCGGTGCAGATCGTCGGCCGAGACCAGCGGACACACCGCATCGTAGCGGCCCTGCACAATAACGCCGGGGATGCTGCGGATGCGGTGAACATTGTCCAGCAGTGAGTTGTCCGGCAGAAAAATATTGTTCTTGAAGTAGTGCGCTTCTATGCGCGCCAGACCCAGCGCCACCCCGTCGCCGGCAAAATAGGCTACGGTTTCCGGACTGGGCAGCAGTGTCGAACACGAGCCTTCGTAAGTGCTCCAGGCGCGGGCGGCAGGCAGGTGGATTCCGGGATCGGGATCGGTCAGCCGGCGGTGGTACGCGGAGAGCAGATCTTTGCGTTCGTGTTCCGGTATCGGATCGGTAAATGCGCGCCAGGCTTCAGGAAACAGGTTGCGCAGGCCGTAGAGAAACCAGTCAATTTCGCTGGTGCGGCACAGAAAGATGCCGCGCAGGATCAGTCCCGTGCAGTGTTGCGGATGCGCTTCGGCATAGGCCAGTGCCAGGGTGCTGCCCCAGGAGCCGCCGAACACCAGCCAGCGTGATATGCCCAGGTGCGTGCGCAGTTTTTCAATGTCGGCAATCAGCAGCGGCGTGGTGTTGTCGGTGATGTCGCCCAGCGGCGTCGAACGGCCGGCGCCGCGCTGATCAAAAATAACGATGCGATAGTGCGCGGGGTCAAAAAAGCGCCGGTGCGCTGTGGCTGCGCCGGCACCGGGACCACCGTGCAGAAAAACCACCGCCGCGCCACGCGGATTCCCGCTTTCCTCGAAATACATGTGATGCCGGCCGTCAAGCACCAGGGTGCCGGCGTTGTACGGATCAATCTCGGGATAAAGTTCGGCGCGTACGCCGGAGGAGACATTGGGCATTAAAGCGATGGGCATCAAAATTCACGCTGCGGAAAGCGCTGCGCAAAGCAGCGCAACGTTAGCACAAAGGGGCGGTGGCGTGTAGCGGCCCGGCCCTTGCACGGAGCTGTGCAGGGGGTGCTACGGTATAATCGTTCGCTCCCGAAAGCGTTCTCCAAAGTGCAGCGTTATCACAAGACTGTATTTCCGAAAGGCGGTATTTTTTAAATGCCCGAAGACCTACTGCGCAAAGCGGCGCTCGAATATCACCGGCTGCCAGTTCCGGGAAAAATCGCGGTCACGCCGACCAAGGGCCTGGTCAATCAGCGCGACCTCGCGCTGGCCTACACGCCGGGGGTTGCCAAGGTCTGCGAAGAAATCGCCGCGAACCCTGCGGATGCCAGCCTGTACACGGCGCGCGGCAATCTGGTCGCGGTCATCACCAACGGCACTGCCGTGCTGGGCCTGGGCAACATCGGTCCGCTGGCCGCCAAACCGGTGATGGAAGGCAAGGCAGTACTGTTCAAGAAATTTGCCGGCATCGACGTCTTTGACATCGAGATTAACGAAAAAGACCCGCACAAGCTGGTCGACATCATCGCATCGCTGGAGCCCACTTTCGGCGGCATCAATCTGGAAGACATCAAGGCGCCCGAGTGTTTCATCGTTGAGCGCGAGCTGCGCAAGCGCTGCAAGATTCCCGTTTTCCATGATGACCAGCATGGCACCGCCATCACCGTCAGTGCGGCGTTTATCAACGGCCTGAAAGTGGTCGGCAAGGACATCGGCAAAATCAGGCTGGTCGTATCGGGTGCAGGTGCGGCGGCACTGGCCTGCCTCGACCTGCTGGTGTCACTGGGACTAAAGCAGGAAAACATCACCGTCACCGACATCATCGGCGTGGTCTACAAGGGCCGCAAGGAAGAGATGGATGAGGACAAGGCGCGTTATGCCATAGACACCAAGGCGCGCAAGCTGGGCGAGGTGATGGCCGGCGCCGACGTATTCCTCGGGCTGTCTGCGGGCAAGGTGCTGAAACCAGAAATGGTCAAACAGATGGCCGAACGGCCGCTGATCCTCGCGCTGGCCAACCCGGAGCCGGAAATCCTGCCGGAGCTGGTGAAAGAAGTGCGTCCGGATGCCGTAATGGCGACGGGGCGTTCGGATTATCCGAACCAGGTCAACAATGTGCTGTGTTTCCCGTTCATCTTCCGCGGCGCGCTGGATGTGGGCGCGACCACCATCAATCGTGAAATGGAAATTGCCGCAGTCAATGCGATTGCCGCACTGGCCCAGGCCGAGCAGTCCGACATCGTTGCTGCCGCCTACGGCGAACAGGATCTGAAATTCGGGCCCGAGTATCTGATCCCGCGGCCGTTTGATCCGCGGTTGATCAGCATTGTTGCGCCAGCAGTGGCCAAGGCTGCGATGGACAGTGGTGTTGCAACGCGCCCGATCAAGGATTTCGACGCCTACGTGCAACGCATGACCGAGCTCGTCTATCACTCCGGTCTGATCATGAAGCCGGTGATTGCTGCAGCCAAGAAATCACCCAAGCGGGTGGTCTATACCGAGGGCGAGCATGAGGCTGTGCTGCGTGCGGTGCAGGTCGCAGTAGACGAAGGCATTGTGCGCCCGATACTGATCGGCCGGCCCGATGTGATCAAGATGCGCATCGAGCGTCTCGGTTTGCGCCTGCAGTGCGACCGTGATTTCGAGCTGGTTGATCCCAATAACGATGCGCGCTACCGCGAATACTGGATGGAGTACCTGCGCCTCGGCGAACGCCGCGGCGTGACGCCGGATATTGCGAAACTTGATATGCGTCGACGTGCGACGCTGATCGGTGCCATGTTGATGCGCATGGGCGCAGCCGACGCACTGCTGTGCGGTTTTCTGGGCCGTTACGAAAGTCATCTGCGTTTTGTCGACCTGGTGATCGGCAAGCGTCCGGGTGTGCAGAATTTCTCGTCGATGAACATGGTGATTCTGCCGGACAGGACGGTGTTCATCTGTGATACCTACGTTAATTTCGATCCTACAGTTGAGCAGATTGCCGAGTCCACGGTACTGGCCGCCGAGGAAATCAGCCGCTTCGGGCTGACGCCCAAGGTCGCACTGCTGTCGCACTCGAGCTTTGGTGCGGCCGACTCGCCGTCGGCGCGAAAAATGCGTGCCGCGCTGGCGCTGATTGCCGAACGTGCGCCGAATCTGGAAATCGACGGCGAGATGCATGGTGATGCGGCGTTGTCGGAGGACATCCGCAACAAGATTGCGCCACATTCGCGGCTCAAGGGTTCGGCCAACCTGCTGGTGATGCCGAATATGGACGCCGCGAACATAGCCTTCAAATTGCTGAAGACGGCATCCGGCGATGGCATTACTGTGGGACCCATACTGCTCGGGGCGGCAAAGCCCGTACACATTTTGACCACCAGCGTGACCGTGCGTCGCATCGTCAACATGACGGCGCTGATCGTGGCCGATGCCGGTGCCGAACGCGGTGAGCAGCGCATCCTGCTCTGACCCCCGAGCAGATATTGTAAGTAATTGATTTTATTAATTAATTTAGAGTTCAATCACCATGACTAAAGTCCGCACGCAGTACCGCATTGAACACGACACCATGGGCGACATCGAAGTCCCCGACAACATGCTGTGGGGCGCGCAGACCCAGCGCAGCCTGCATCACTTTCATTTCCCCGGTGAGACCATGCCGCTGCCGGTGGTGCATGCGCAGGTGATGGTGAAAAAAGCCGCGGCGCTGAGCAATATGGCGCTGGGCGTGCTCGACAAGAAAAAAGGCAACGCCATCGTCAAGGCCGCCGACGAGGCGCTGACCGGGCAATGGGACGAACATTTCCCGCTGGTGGTGTGGCAGACCGGCTCCGGCACCCAGACCAACATGAACGTCAACGAAGTGCTGGCCAACCGTGCTTCCGAACTGCTGGGCGGCAAACGCGGCGCGGCGCGGCTGGTGCACGAGAACGACGACGTCAACAAGGGCCAGTCGTCGAATGACACTTTCCCCACGGCGATGCATGTCGCGGCAGTGATCGCGCTGCAAAAGCAACTGAAGCCCGCCGTGAAGAAACTGCGCAACACGCTGGACAAAAAATCCCGCGCGTTCATGAACATCGTCAAGATCGGCCGCACGCACTTGCAGGACGCAACGCCGCTGACATTGGGCCAGGAATTTTCGGGTTATGTTTCACAGCTCGACCACAGTCTCGCGCATGTCGAGGCATCGCTGCCGCATCTGTGCGAACTCGCACTCGGCGGTACCGCAGTCGGCACGGGGCTGAACGCGCATCCGAAATTTGCGAAAGACGTTGCTGCGCAGCTAAAAAAATTGACGGGCCTGCCATTCATCACTGCGCCCAACAAGTTCGAGGCGCTGGGTTCCTGCGACGGCGTGGTTGCTGCCCACGGCGCCATAAAAACGCTGGCCGCGTCGCTGATGAAAATCGCCAATGACATCCGCTGGCTGTCCAGCGGCCCGCGCTGCGGCATCGGCGAACTGAGCATCCCGGAAAACGAGCCCGGCTCGTCGATCATGCCGGGTAAGGTCAACCCGACGCAGTCAGAATCCATGACCATGGCCTGCTGCCAGGTCTTCGGCAATGACGTTGCGATCAACGTTGGTGGTTCCATGGGCAACTTCGAACTCAATGTGTTCCGCCCGATGGTGATCCGCAATTTCATGCACAGCGTGCACCTGCTGGCGCATGCCTGTGAAAATTTCGACGAACACTGCGCGGTCGGCATAACACCCAATCTTGAGCGCATCACCCAACTCACCAATGATTCATTGATGCTGGTGACGGCACTCAATCCGCACATCGGTTACGCCAATGCAGCGGCCATCGCCAAGAACGCCCACAAGAAGGGGCTGACGCTGAAGGAATCCGCAGTCTCGCTGGGCCACCTGACGGCGCAGCAGTTCGACCAGTGGGTCAAGCCCGAAGGCATGGTCGGCATCAAGATCAAGGCGGGAAAGAAACGCAAAGGGTAGCGTGCGTGGTGAACTTCATTTACCGCCAAGATTCTTTTTAATACCCGCTCGACGGGTACGCCAAGAGCGCCAAGAAGAAACAAAATCGCCCAGAACCTTTCCCTCTCCCCGTGCTAACGGGGGAGACAAGGGAACACTTGAAGCGTAGCAGGGTTAGGGTGAGGGGAACTGAAGGCATTGTTTGGTCAGGTGCTTCAAACAAGTAAAAAGCGGCGAACGGAAAAAAATCTGATGAGCTCGCGCATCGCACTGGTCACCGGCGGCAATCGCGGCATCGGTTATGAAATCTGCCGCCAGCTCGCGCGCAAAGGTCTGACCGTGGTGCTGGCGAGCCGCAGCATTGCGGCGGGCCGTGCGGCAGCGCGGCGTTTGCAGGCCGAAGGCAGTGACGTCGAAGGATGCGGTGTCGAAGTGCAGCGCCTCGATGTCAGCAGTCCGGCCAGCATCCGCGCTGCGGTCAAGGCGGTCGTCAAACGTCACGGCCGCATCGACGTGCTGGTCAACAACGCCGGTATTCTTGCCGATGCGCATGGTGCTCGAATAATCGGTTCCAACCCTGCCGTTTTCCGTAAAACTCTGGATACCAATTTTCATGGCCCGCTGTTGCTGGTGCAGGCGGTGGTGCCGCTGATGCTGGCTGCCGGTTATGGCCGCGTGGTCAATATGTCCAGCGGGCTGGGCCAGTTACAGAGCATGGGCGTCGGTACTCCGGCGTACCGGATTTCAAAGACCGCGCTGAATGCACTGACGGCGACACTGGCAGCGGAAGTCCGCGGCCAGGGCGTGCTGGTCAACGCGATGAGTCCGGGGTGGGTGCGTACGCGCATGGGTGGCGATAATGCTGAGCGTACTGCGGCGCAGGGGGCTGATACGGCGGTGTGGTTGGCTATGCTGCCGTCACGCGGGCCGAGTGGCGGGTTTTTTCGAGATCGCAAACGGATTGCCTGGTAGATCACGGTGGTTGCGTTTTAGTAGGTGCTCGGTCCTGCAACCGGCTATTGGCCGGGGGCAGCCCGGCGGCTGGTTACTTTCTCTTGCTTCGCCAAGAGAAAGTAACCAAAGAGAAGGCGACCCTGCCTCGCCGCCCTTCGGGTTCCCTGCGTTGCTCGCGCGGCCGGGCGGCTCCGCAACTCGCGTTGTGATTCGATGCTAGCTGGTGTGGCGGGTGGGTCATGCCGGTGATGCAACTGTCGCTTGCGCTGCTCGCACAGTGCTCGCCGACTACCCCCGGCCGCGCTGCGCTACTCGGCGGCTCAGAAGGGGATGATGTCGCAGGGGCGTAGCCCGTAAGGTGCGCAGCGTATTACGGGATAGCCAATATCTGATCCCGCATTGCACTACGTTTCATGCGGGCTACGCTTGTGGTCTTAACCACAAATTGTAGACACGTTCATACGATGCGATTCTAGTTCGTATTTCGCTGGGTTGTTGTATCCCAGCGACGAGTGCATGCGCTGGCGGTTGTAATAGATTTCAATGTACTCGAACA
>Ga0209702_10000791_pt1 | contig 65262 bp, 62 predicted proteins | sample FRY01_FD_187210 | JGI IMG/M metagenome (GOLD analysis project Ga0209702, IMG submission 187210) | Freshwater microbial communities from Lake Fryxell liftoff mats and glacier meltwater in Antarctica - FRY-01 (SPAdes) (version 2) | ecosystem: Environmental > Aquatic > Freshwater > Ice > Glacier... | reverse complement strand
CTCCTTAAAACCAACAATATCAAAATGAGATAAAAGACCCTCTGGCAGAAAAGAAGAAAATATACTAAAATCCATTTGCTTTTTTTAGGCAAATTTATAACTTCTCCCCAACTTTTTTATGTGAGCCATATTATGTTGCCAGAATTATTATTTGTAGTAACATTTGTTATTTGTACTAAACTTGCCGTGTCATTAAATGTTAAAGTTCCCGTTCCTAAAACCGAAACTTCATTTGTTATGGTTAGTGTTCGATCCGTGTTTATAGTAACATTTATTGCAGTATTTACTTGGCAAGAACAACCTGTTATATCAACATTAGGATCCGTGACTGGCGGATAATTCCCTGCAAATATAATTTTATCTAAACTTGTTGGGTCGCTTGGAGTCCAAGCAGTGCCAGACCAAGTTTTAGTTTGTTCAGTAATTTTAACAGGATTAGAAGCTTTATAACAACTTGCGCCATTTTCTCTAACCTGACAATAAAACTGATAACCATTCAAACCAGTAACATCCGAAATAGATAAAGTTGCTGCCGTTGCTCCAGAATAAACTCCCGTATTTGTTAAAGCTGTCCAAGTTGCTAAATTTGGCGCTACAGCATACCATTGATAGGCTAATCCTAAAGTATTACCTACTCCAGTATAACCTTCTTGCCCAGCAACAGTCAAACTTGTTACTTTGCATGATGGAGAGGAAACGGGTTGTAATGTAACGGTTGGTGGGGTTCCTGATATAAAATTATAGGTACCGATGTCTGAATAGTCGTTATTGGCACAATCTCCTATTTTTGTCCCTATATAATCAATAATATCCCAATCAGAATTAGAATAAGTTGTGTTGGGTAATGTTGCTATATTTTTTCTTCTAAATGTTGCTCCATCTGTTTCTGTTGTAAAAATTGGTAATGTTGATGTTGCCCAACTTGGTTCTCCATAAACTCCCCAACTATCTATTTTTGTAGCGCCATTGAATAAAGCAATATGGTCATTCCCTTTCAAGGGACTTGTTTGATAGGGATCAAAATTTACTCCTAAATTTGTTGTCGTCTGCGCTGCCAATGAGCCGTCTCCATAAAGAGTTGTACATAAATTATCATCTCCTAAAGCAACAACATAAGTTGAACCAGAAGCTAAAGTTACATTATTTAAAGCTAATGGAGATGCAGAATATGCGCCACCATTTGAAGCAGTATTTATAGAATACCCATTTAAGTTTTTTGCAACTCCAGTTCCATTATAAATTTCTAAATAAGTCAAGCCGCCATAATTAGCATCAGTAACTTCACTAATAAACAAGTCAGACGCAACAGTTCCTCCTTGGCAGCTATTTGCTTTATTATCAATCACCGTAAAAGCGTTTGTAGCTTGACATCCAGTTGCATTTGTGGTAACTAAATTCCCTGATATTGCTCCAGCAGGAACAATAACTTTTATTTGTGTTGATGAGACATAAGTTATAGCAGTTCCAACGACACCATTGAAAGTTACTGTCGCACTAGTTAAATTATTTGCAGTTGCTGTAATAGTCACTTCTGTTCCTACTGGTCCAGAAGTTGGAGATATGGTATTAATTGCAGTGATGGTGCAATTTCCTGTTCCCTGAATCAAAAAGGTATATAAATTTTCGTCACTATCATTATTTGCAATAGACACTATAGCGGTTCTCGTTCCTGCATATAATGGAGAAAATGTGATTATAAAACTAGTACTTGAACCCCCAACAATAGTAGTCGATGAAGGAACAGTCGTTACACTAAAATCTCCGGGATTCGTTCCTCCAATACTCACAATAGGTGTTCCAGATAAATTAAGAGCTGCAATTCCTAAATTTTGAATTTCATAATCTTTTGTAGCTGATGAGCCAATGTTTGTTGCCGCAAACAAAGTATTGTTTAAGCCATTAGCAATTATACTTCCACTAACAATAGTATTAATTCCTCCAGTTAATCCTTTAATATTTATTTCGCGGTTTCTATTGCCGGCAGAGATTTCGTTGGTAGTAGAAGTTTCCATTTTTGTCAACCCACTTATGGTTAAAGTTCCCCCTCCAATTGCTACACCATTTGTCCATTTACTTCCATCCCATTTTGCTGAAATACAATTGCTTTCTGTCCCGTTTACATCTGCTACTCCAGAAGTATAATTACTTGTAAAAGAGTATACAGGTGTAGTAAATGTTCCCGAAGGAGTTATAATCCAATATTTAGTAAGATAATCTGTAGGCGAATCAATACTTGGATGAAAAACATCTCGTACCTGAACTCCATATGATGCAAGAGGACTAAAGGAAACTATAGAAGTAAAATTCAATGTTGCTGGTGCATATTGCGCTCCATTTGGCGATGTGTTTTCGCCTATATGCAAAGTATATGCTCCAAGAGAGTTTACTCTTTTTGTTAACATTCCTGTTCCTACATCAGGGTCAGAAATAACAAACCCACTTGCAGAACCTGTATTTGTGGAGGTTAAGCCTAAAGTCATATCAAAATTTCCTAATGAAATCAAACCATTGGTTAAAACCAGTGCAGTATTTATAGTAACTGCCGAACCCATCACACAACCAACAACTCCTGTTTGACGATTCATTGTCAATGTACCTAAATTTTGAAAGCCAGTTGTAAAATTCAAAGTTCCAATGCTTCCTGTTCCAAGCAAACTCAAATTTGAAGATACACTTCCTTTGAAAGTTCCTGAACCAGATATAACATTGGCGACAGCCGTGGTTCCTAATGTTAACGTTCTTCCGTTCAAATCAAAAGTATCTCCTGTCGCACTAAAAGAAATGACATTTCCAGTTAAAGGAGCGGTAATATCTAAATCTGTTTCCGAGAGTTGCACCGTGGTTGTTCCGCTTGTTAAATTCACATAATTAAACGTTGGCTTACTTGAAGCAGTTATGGTTTGAGTTCCTGCTTTTGTAAAAATAACAGCTCTTCCTTTTGCATCAAAAGTATATCCTGTATTAAAATTAATATTTCCTCCAATTTTAAAATCATCACCAATGGCAAAGCCTAAAGTCATATTTCCTGCAGAAACAAGATTTCCCGTAACGGTTAATGCGCCTCCAGATGAAACACTACCATAATCCATATAAAAAGAAGACCCAGCATCAATAGTTAAGTTTCCTGCAATTCCTTTAGGTCCAGAATTACTCGTGTTAATATAATTTAATGTTGTGTTGTTACTAATTTGAACATTGGTTGGCAAACCTATTGTTCCTATTGCTGCAATATCAGCTGTCCATTCTAACTGGCGGTTGTATGTTGTGTTTGAATTGTATTTTAAAAGCGAACTTGCTCCATATTTTGGAGAATTCCCTGAACAAAACCCTCCAGCATTAATTTGAAGTGTCCCGTTTATGGTGGTTAATGAACCTGAGCCGCAATCTAAGCCTTGAGTAAGAATTGTCGTTACGTTAGAAGCTATTATTAAGCTACCACTTGATGCAGAAGTAACCGTTTTTGATCCAGTAATATTTATCGTTGCGGCTCCAGTGGAACTTATTGTTCTTGGGGCACCAGTTACAAGAATATTCCCTCCATTATTTGACAGTGTTAAAGATTTTCCATTCAAATCAAATGCTCCTGCATTGATCAACTGTAAAACATCGCCAGAAGAGCCATTTACTGTAATATTGCTTGCTAAAGTTAAAGTTCCAGATGCTTTGTTATTTATTAAATAATTAAAAGTTTCGCCAGAAGCATTTGTAATTGATTGTGCTCCTGTTCCGTTGAATGTTACTGCTCTTCCATTAGGTGAGAAAGTTCCTGAATTTGTCCAGTTTCCTCCAACTGCTATATCACCACCAGCAGTCCCTGACAAAGCTAGGGTTGCACCCGAAGCAACATCAATATTTCCAGTTACGGAAACAGCTCCAGTTGTTTGATCCATATTAAAAGAGCCCCCTAATATATTTAGATTCCCAGTAATACCTGTAGTTCCATAAGCTCCGCCACCACTACCTAAAAAAATAGTTCCATTACCCATTGTTAAATTTCCCTATTGTCCAATTGCCTGTCACGTTACCAGTTCTGGAAACAAATCTTCCAGGACTATTCATTGTAAAATCATAAGCGGATATAGCCCCAAAACTAGTGACATCCGTAGCACTTGTAAAAGTATAACTATTGCGACTAAAAGGCATTGTCGTAGGTGTACTTACTGTATAATATCTATCCCAAGTCGCAGAAGATCCAATTGTTAAACCTCCTCCAGAACCAGGATTTTCTGTTGGTAGTGATGCATAAGCACCTCCTCCTGTATAAGCTACATAACCAAACCAGTTATAAGCTACTGGTTGACCTCCAATAGAAGACCAAGGAATAACAATTTCTCTAACACTGCCTCCCGCAGAAGAATATGTCATACCAGTAGTAGTTGCTCCAGTCCATCCATTAGCTCCATTTGAAGTTCTAAATTCTTGATAACCGTCTTTAAAATAAACCGCCAAATCAGCCCTAAACTGTAAATTGCCAAAACTAGATCCATCAAAGTTATTCCCTAAAAGAGTACCATCTGAATTTGCTCCACCATTTACTGGTGTTATTGGGTTTTTATCTAAATAAATTACTGCTCCTTGAGTAGTATTTGCTCCCGAAATACCAATATATAAATTAATAGCATCCGAAGTCATATACCACGTACCAGTAGCACTACTTTGCTGGTTATTTCCGTTAGTGTGTGTTCCATATTCCCCAGCAGCAATTATCCCATTTACTATTTTTGTAGCTGATGTCGTTCCATTTAACTGAACATTAATAACACTACTCTCAACATCAAAACCACCAGTTCCTGCGGTTCCCGTTGCTCCGTAACCATAAATTCGAAAAGTAGTAGCTGTGGTAATATTTATAAGTCCTGATATAGTTATTGTGTTCGATGTTCCAATTGATGCGACAGGAGCAACAATTCCTATATTGGATGCAAAACTATCTACCGAGGAACGAAGGGCGACATTTAGAGGTCCAGTATTTGAATTTTCCCAATTAAAAACAAATGAAGTTGGTGTAAAAGAAAAACCAGAGTTAGGAGTCACAATAAACTGAATATAATCGTTTCCAGCTAAAGCTTCTGTTAATGTATTACCAGCAATAGTATTGCCAGTGTTAAACCAATTGCTGCCCCCAAAACGATTACCATTTACTGCCGCTGTAATTGTTCCTTGAGTTAAATTTGTCGCACTAATATTTGTATTATTAAAGGTACTCGGTTCTGTGGTTTCTGTTCTATCATTTCCAAAAGTATTCCATTGTAGTAATTGCCCCCAACCACTAAAACAAACCCCAAACAAAGCAACCGTAATAAATAGTAATTTTAATTTCATAAAATATGTCTATGGCTTAATAATGCTCATCATTTTTATCCATAAAAAATAGCCAAAGAGAATATTCGGTAGGGTTGGGGATTCAAACTTACAGCTAAAGTCCTTAATTTCAAAATTTCAAAATTATCAAATTATTAACAATTTTATGGAGATAAGTCACTGGTTTTTAGCCGCTTTAAAATATATCGACAAAATGCAATTATGTACGGTGAAAGTTTTATAAAGTACAAAATAATATTTTTTTGTAGTTTTAATACGTCAAAATAAAAAAACATAAATTTTTGAAATATTTTAAAAATGATCTGTTTTTCTTAATTTTTTTTCGCAAGTGCGACTAAAATATAAAATCAAAGTTATTTCGTATTAAAAAAACTGTACTTTTATCAATATGAAAGTGTTACAATTTCCTTTAGCGAGAATTACGATAGGGTTTTTGGCCGGTATTCTTGTTACTTTTTATTTTCAACCTAATCCGCAGCTTGTATTTACGATACTTTTAATCGCTATTTGCGCTTTTGCCGTTGCGTATTTTTTGTCGAAAATAAACGCAGTAAACACAATCTATTTTGGTCTTGCCACTTATTTTCTTGCTTTTAACATTGGCACAAGTACCCAAATTATCCACACAGATTCTTTTCAGGAAAGCAATTATATTCACAGCAAATCGATTTTCGATACGCCACATTTGGTCTCAGTTACTGTTAGAGAAAAGCTCAGGAGTTCAGCTTATAACAATCGTTATGTTGTCCTTGTAAACCAGATTGACAGTACAACAAATACGGGAAGAGTTCTATTGAATGTTCGAAAAGATAGCTTGAATCATCCCTTCGAAATAGGAACTCATTTGCAAATCAACGCAAGTTTATACCAAAACAGTCCAGCAAAAAATCCGAACCAGTTTGATTATGGCAAATACCTCGAAAGCAAACAAATCTATGCCCAGATTTATGCGGATGCTTCTGAAATTAAAATAGGCAGCATTATCCAAAAAGATATTTGGTATTACACTTCCAGATTGCGAACAAAAATCATTCGAAACTTGGAAAAAAACAATTTCAACAAAGCCGAACTTCATGTTGCCATCGCCTTAATTTTAGGACAACAACAAGATATTTCGCCAGAGATTATTAAGGATTATCAGTTTGCTGGTGCGGTACATATTTTGTCGGTTTCGGGATTGCACATTGGGTTTATTTTGCTTTTTGTGACTTTTATTTTAAAGCCTTTTCCCAACACACGACACGGTTCGTTCCTCAAATTAATAATTATTTTGTTGTCGTTGTCTTCTTTCGGGTTGATTGCAGGATTGGCTCCGTCGGTGCTTCGCTCGGTTACGATGTTTTCGTTTGTCGCTATTGGAATGTATTTAAGAAGAAGCACCAATATTTTTCATACTTTGTTAGTTTCTATGTTGCTCATTTTGCTGGTTCAACCGTCGTTTTTGTTTGACGTGGGTTTTCAATTGAGTTATGTTGCCTTGTTTTTTATCCTTTGGTTGCAACCTTTATTGGCCAGTCTTTGGTCGCCAAAAAACGGCTTTTTCAAGTACTTTTGGGATATTCTCACGGTTTCCTTTGCGGCACAAATTGGCGCTTTTCCGTTGAGTATTTTCTATTTCCACCAGTTTCCGGGTTTATTTTTTGTGACTAATTTGGTGATTATTCCGTTTTTGAGCGTGATAATGGCTTTGGGTGTTTTAGTAATGGTTTTGGCGGCATTCGATTATGTCCCACTATTTCTTGCCAAATTATTGGAATGGAGTATTTACATTTTGAATAAAATCATCAACTCCATTGCCTCTTTGGAACAATTTATCATTCAGGAGATTCCGTTCAATTGGCAGTTGTTGTTGAGCATTTATGTATTAATTATTACAACGATTATTTGGTTCAAGAAACCCAGTTACAACAGATTGGTTTTGGCAATGATGACCTTGATTATTTTCCAAATCACGTATTTCCAAACGCATTGGACTATCCAAAACCAAAGTGAATTAGTCATTTTTAATGCTAAAAAAAGCAGCTTGATTGCAGAGCGAAAGGGTGAAAAAATCACTTTGTATGCCAATGACAGCCTTTTGAAATCAGCACTTAATAACAAGACGCTTACTTCCTATTCAATGGGGAATTTCAGCAATTTGAAGTCCAAAAAAAGATTGCAGAACCTGATTTATTTTAATGGAAATAAAATCCTAATTCTGGATAGCATAGGTGTTTATCCAAAAGATATTCGTCCCGATATCGTATTACTTACCCAAACTCCAAAAATAAATTTAGAGCGTTTTCTTCAAATTATTAAACCCAAAATAGTTGTTGCCGATGCTTCGAATTTCAGAACAATTCAAAAACATTGGAAAGCCACTTGCCTAAAAGAAAAAATCCCTTTTCACGCTACTGGCGAAAAGGGATTTTATAGATTGTATTAAAATTATTTTATTTTTAGAATCTCATCGGCGACAGCCAACCAAGCCTTGGGTCCTCCGGCAACATAACCCGTATTTCCTAAGCTTGTATAACTTGGTTTTCCACTTTTTACTTTAACCGTGGCAAAATGAACAGTAGGGAATCCTTGAATTCCGAATGTTTGCTGCAAGTTATTGTTTTGGTTTTTGATGGCATCAGTTTGTGGAGTTCTTCTAGGGTAATCTAATTCTACTAAGACTACATTTGCCTTTGCCCATTTTGCAAATTCAGGAGTTTTCAACACTTCTTTTTGCAAACGGATGCACCAACCACACCAGTCGCTACCAGTAAAAAACAGCAACATTGGTTTTTTTGTTTTATTCGAAACGGATATCGCTTTGTTGATATCGGTTTCCCATTTTAGTTCTTGAGCCTGAACGGCAAAAGAGCCAATTACTAGCAATAAACTTATAAGTATCTTTTTCATTTGTATATTTTTAAAAATTTTTAGACAAAAACAGTGCCGAATTTCTAATTTACTTTACTTCTTGCATTAATTTTTTTACCAAAGGCGAAATCAGGATTAAAAGCAATCCCGCAATTAAGGCGTAAATTGCCAATTGGTAATACCCGTCTGTATACCCTTGTAATTTTGTCATTAATGATGCATTTTCATCTGGCGAAGACATTCCTGCTCCCAGTAATCCTGCGGCATATTGCCCGTAAGCACTAGCTAAAAACCACATTCCCATCATCATCCCCGACAATCTTTTTGGAGACAATTTGGTCATAATGGACAATCCTATTGGCGAAAGGCAAAGTTCTCCAAAAGTAATTACGAAATAAGCAAGAGTAAATACATTTAATGATGTGACTCCGTTGACATCGGCAAAAAACTTGGTGTAATAAAACACATAAAAAGCCAACGATAAAAAAAGAAATCCCAAGCCAAACTTAATAACAGTATTGGGTTCTATTTTCTTTTTAGCCATAGCAAGCCATAGCAAGCCAAGTATTGGACTAAAAATAATTACGAACAAGGAATTGGATGTGTTGTTTACAATGTTTGGATTAATTTCAAAAAACAATAAATTATGATGCAAATTATCCTTTGCAAATAGTGCCAAAGAACCTCCACTTTGTTCGAAAAATGCCCAAAAAACTACCGAAAAAAGAATGAATATAAACGCAGCAATTAATTTCTTTTGGGCTTTAAAATTTTTCTCCTTAATGGTTTCATACATAAAATATATAATGGCCAAAGGACCAATTGTGTACATAAAATAATCCGTGTATTCGGTGTTTTTTATCATCATAAATATTAGCGGAATACTCAGCAAAGAGCCTAAATAAACCAAAATTTCTTTTGAGTTTCTTTTGGAAGAACTTAATTCCGATAAAGGAGAATTTCCAATTGGTCCCAATGATTTTTTAGTTATCATAAAAGTAATTAGCCCAATAACCATAACAATAGCAGCAGATAAAAAAGCATAACTCCAGCCGTAATCTGGGCTTGTGCCAAGATAAACGCAAACGGATCCGCCAAGTAAAGCTCCAATATTAATTCCTGAATAGAATAATCCGAATCCGGCATCTCTTCTTGGATCACCTTCTTTGTACAAATCCCCTACCATTGAGGAAATATTTGGTTTAAAAAAACCGGTGCCAATTATCGATAATGTTATTCCAAAATAGAAAAACTCTTGTGGTGAAAATGCAATAATAAAATTGCCTAAAATCATCACGATTGCTCCAAAAACAAGCGATTTTTTGAATCCTAAAATCTTATCCGCAAAAATTCCCCCTAAGAAAGTAAAGGCATAGACAAAAGCTTGAATCGCTCCGTATTTAAGATTTGCTTCCTTATCAGATAAGGACAAACCCAAGATTTGATCTGCCATAAAAATAGTTAAAACGCCACGCATTCCATAGAAACAGAAGCGTTCCCACATTTCAACCAAAAATAAATACCACAATTGTTTGGGGTACTTGCCTTCAAAATTCTGAATTTGTTCTAATGTCAATTGGTTTTCCATAATTTTAATTGATTCCTTTTTCTTTCATTACTTTATTAAGGTTTTTCACCAAGGCAAACATTATCATTGTGGCAAACATCAATAAACTGAAATTCACCCAGAAAAAGTTGGCTTTGTCATCATAAGTGTCCCACAAACTGGCCAAAACACCACTTAATTTGTTTCCGATGGAGGTGGACAAAAACCAACCGCCCATCATCAAGGCCGTGATATTTTTGGGGCTTAATTTAGAAACGACCGACAATCCCATCGGACTCAGGAATAATTCTCCAATGGTGATAACGCCATAATTAGCCACTAACCACCAGACAGAAACTTTTTCGGTGCCGTTGTTTCCAATATGGACTGCGGCAACCATTATCAAAACGGATAGAGCAGAGATTAATAATCCAAAAGCAATTTTGGTGGGTGTTGAAGGTTCTTTTTTCCGGCTTCTTAAAAAAGTAAAGAATGCCACCACCAAAGGCGTTAATATAATCACCCAACCCGGATTGATGGATTGGCTTAGATTAGTTGCCCAAACGCTTATTTTACTACCTTCTTCGGGTAGTTTTTCTTTGGAAACATTTCTAAAATAGATGGGATAATCTACTGTTTTTAAAACTTCGCCATTTTCTTTTTGAAGTCTAAATTTAGCATCATATAATTCAGTAGATGCTTTTTCATAAGTGATTTCTTTTGACTGAACCAATGTTGAAAATACTTTTTCCGTTGTTCCCGTAACTTGCCTGTCTGTATATCGATCTGCCCAAGTCGTTAAAGCGGAACCATTCAATTTAAAAACTGCCCAGAATAAAATCACGACAGCAAAAATGGAAAGTAGTGCGCCTATTGGTCGTTTGTCTTCCACTTTGGCCTTGACATAGAGGCTTCCGTAAAAGAAAATAATTGGAATACATGCAAAAACGAAAGCATCTGTGCTGTCGGATCCAAAAATGTAGCTGTTTGGATTTGCATCGGATGCAATGCCTTTTAAAAACCAACCAATTACCCCAAAAATCACCGATGGCAACAAGATGAAAAGGACAATTTTGTAAAAAGGCATATCGCCTTCGTGGGTTCCTTTTTTATGGTCATATCCAACATAATGTTTGGTTCCCATAAGGAAAACGATAACACCTATGAACATTCCAATTCCGGCAGCCATAAAAGCATATTGCCAGCCCAAAAGGATTTGCAGCGCAGCTCCAAAAAAATTACAGATGAAAGCACCAACATTTATTCCCATATAAAAAATATTATATCCTTCGTCTTTCTTGTCAAGATATTCTTCTTTGGAATAAAAATTTCCCAAAAGGGTAGAAATATTGGGTTTGAAAAAACCATTGCCCACAATCACCAATGTCATTGCGGTGTAAAGCATTGGCAAACTATGAATTCCCATCATAAGATAACCCACACCCATCATCAATCCTCCAATCACAATAGATTTCCGATAGCCTAAATATCGGTCTGCAACCAAACCACCAATGAAAGGTGTCAAGAAAACCAAGGCGATAAAAGTCCCGTATAAATCAGAAGCTTCTTTTTCCGTCATGGCAAAACCAGCCTCGACATCTTTTAGGTAAAGCGTAAAAATACCAATCATTAAATAATAGCCAAAACGTTCCCACATTTCGGACAAAAACAAATAAGGTAAAGCTTTAGGGTGATTTTTCCACATAATGAATAGTATTAAAAAACAAACCTACAGGGAATTCTTGTAGGTTTGAAAGATATAAAATAGTTTAAAAATATTATCTGTTCTCTATTGATAAATCCAATCCTTCAACGTGATCATTGTGTTGCATTTTTTGTAACCAAGAACTCAACACAAATAATATAACTGATGCAGTGCCGGTCATTATTATGAATAACATAAAAAATTCATATAAATTCGTGATTTGAAAACCTAAAAATGAAGGATAAACCAATGGTTCTGTTGTGGCTTCAACTCCTGCGGTTGGCGGAATTAATGCGCTCAAAGTTCCTGCAAATTTATTGGCAGCAGCATTAGCCAAGAACCAAGTTCCCATCATTAATGATGATAAACGTAATGGAGCTAATTTCGAAACCATAGACAAACCAATAGGTGACAAACACAGTTCTCCCATAGTATGAATCACGTACAAGCCAATAAGCCACCACATTGAAACTTTGTCTTCAACGCCTATTCCTTTTACTGCAATTGCTATAACTACATATCCTAATGCAACCAAAGCCAATCCAATTGCCATTTTTTTAGGAGAAGATGGTTCCAGTTTTCTTATATATAAAAAGCCCCAAATGATAGTAAAAATAGGAGCTAAGGCGATAACTGCCAATGGATTTACGGATTGAAAATAAGAGGCCGGCATTTCCCAACCAAAAAGGGTTCTGTCTGTTTGTCTATCTGCAAATAAAGTTAAAGAAGCACCCGCTTGTTCGAAAGCACCCCAGAAGAATATTACAAAGAAAGCCAAAATGAAGATTACGATAATTCTATTCATTTCAATTTTTGACAAACTTTTATCGCTCAAAATCAGAATTGGCATTAAAACCATAGAGCCATAAATAAGGTAGCTAATAATTTCGGTATCGCTGTTGAACATTTGTTTGAAATTCAACATAAAGAAAACGATGCCAATGGAACCAAGAATCATTAATATGCTTGTGAGATCTAATTTTTTTACCGGTAAACCAATTTCTTTTCCATCTTCAGAAATTAAATATTTTTTTTGAAAAAGTATGAAGGCAAACAATCCTATCAACATCCCAATACAAGCTGACAAGAATCCCCATTTGAAATCCATTGAACCCGTGATTAAAGGAGAAAAGAATGCTCCAAGATTAATCCCCATATAAAAAATAGTGAAAGCGCTGTCAATTCTTCTGTCGTTTGCAGGATAAAGTTGTCCAACCATTGTAGAGATATTTGGTTTAAAAAATCCATTTCCTACAATTAACGATGTCAATCCCATCCACATTAGCGAAACTCCACCATCTGCTCCAGCTGAAGCACTCAAAAACATAAAAAATTGACCAATTGCCATTAACAATCCACCAATAACAATACTTCTTCTATTTCCTAAAAATTTGTCGCATAAATAACCTCCCAATAATGGCGTTAAATAAACCAAACCCGTATAACTCCCATATATTTGGGATGCATCGGCATCTTTCATCAATAAAATTTTGGTCATAAATAGAATAAAAATTGCTCTCATTCCATAATAACTGAATCGTTCCCACATTTCTGTAAAGAATAAGAAATACAATCCCTTTGGATGTCCTGTTTTTACTGCTGTTTCACTCATTTTTTTTATTTTGGTTAAGGTTTATGGTTTAATTTTTTTTTAATAAAATCGAAAATAATTTTTTGTTATAAATTCAACATCTCAGTTTGTGATGATGATGTCATCATAAATTGTGGCGACTTTTTACAAATTATTTTGTATAAAAGTAGTCATTTTATTGTACAATTGAATTCTGGTCTTTCCCCCGCTGATTCCATGATTTTTATCGGGATAAATTTGGGAATCAAATTGCTTGTTGGCCTGAATTAAGGCTTCCATCATTTGCATCGAATTTTGTACATGAACATTGTCATCAGCCGATCCGTGAATCAACAAAAATTTTCCTTTGAGTTTGTCAACGAAATTTATGGGGGAATTATCGTCATAACCTTTCGGGTTTTCTTGCGGCGTTTGCAGGTATCTTTCGGTGTAAACGCTGTCATAAAAACGCCAATTGGTTACCGGAGCAACGGCAATCGCCATTTTGAAAACGTCATTTCCTTTTAAAATACAATTGCTCGACATAAATCCGCCATAAGACCAACCCCAAATTCCTATTCTGGATTTATCCACAAAAGGATAATTTCCAATGACTTTTGCAGCATCAATCTGGTCTTCGACTTCGTATTTTCCGAGTTGGTTTTGGGTTACTTTTTTGAATTCGGCGCCTTTGAATCCAGTTCCTCGTCCATCAACGCAAGCCACAATGTAACCTTGTTGGGTGAGCATCATAAACCAATATTCATTAGAACTGCCCCATTGATTTACTACTTGTTGTGAGCCAGGTCCTGAATATTGAATCATAAAAACAGGATATTTTTTTGATGCATCAAAGTCTTTTGGTTTCATTATCCAAGCATTTAGCTCATTTCCTTTTTCTGTTTTCAGCACGAAAAATTCTTTTTGTGGCAAATCGTAGGATTTTAATTTTGAACCAAGGGCTTCATTGTTTTCTATAACCTGAACTTGTTTTCCTGTTTTGGACTCGTTTAAGGAATAAGTCGTAGGTTGGGAAGTTGTCGAAAAGATATTGATAAAATATTCGAAATTGGGACTGAAAGTGGCGGAGTTGGCACCCGTGTTTTGGCTCAATTTGACTTTGTTTTTCCCGCTGAGGTTAATTTTGTAAACCGCTCTATTGATGGAGCCATTTTCTACCGATTGATAAAAAACAGTTTTGGTTTTCTCGTCAAAACCATAGTAATTGGTTACTTCCCAATTGCCTTTTGTAACTTGGTTTCTCAATTTTCCGGTTTTGTCATACAAGTAAATGTGGTTGAAACCGTCTTTTTCGGAAGTCCAAATAAAACTGTTGTCTTTCAGAAAAGTTAAATTGTCAGTTATATCAACGTAGGCTTTGTCCTTTTCGTTCAAAACCACCTTAGTTACGGCAGTTGTTCCGTCTACGAACAATAAATCCAAATTATTTTGATGACGGTTCAATACTTGTGCAGCCAAAACATTGGCATCGTTAGTCCATTTTATCCTTGGGATATAAAAATCATTATACTGGCTTAAATCGACGTTTTTTATGGATTTTGCATCCACATCGTATAAATGCAAAGTCACTAATGAATTCTTTTCGCCGGCTTTCGGATATTTGAAAGTTTCTATTTTTGGATATAAATCTTTTGCAAATACCGACATTGAAAACTCTGGAACTTGGCTTTCGTCAAATCGGATGAAGGCTATTTTTTTGCTGTCCTTGCTCCAATCGAAGGCTCTTACAAAAGCAAATTCTTCCTCATAAACCCAATCCGTTATTCCGTTGATGATGGCATTTTTCTTACCGTCGGTCGTAATTGGGATGTTAGATTGAGAAGCGATTTCATAAATAAAAATATTGTTTCCTTTAGCGTAAGCAATTTTTTTTCCATCTGGCGAAAAGGTTGGTTCTTGCACCTGTTCTAGCACCTTGTTCAATTCCTCGGTTTCAATATTGTACAGATAATAATCGGCTGTAAAGGAATGTCGGTAAATTGGATTCGTATTATTGGCAATCAAAATCATTTTTTCGTCTGAACTGAAAGTATAGCTGTCGATTCCATCCAATAATTTAATTTGATTTTTGGTGTCGATTAAAGTGGAGACTTTTTTTAAGGTTGCAAAATCGAATAAATTAATTTGCATACTTCTTGATGTTCTATCATAATTCAAGACCGTATACTGGTTTGTGTTTTGCATAGATTGGAGTTCGTCCATGCCTTTGGCACTAAATTCGCCTTTAAAAATGGCTTCAACAGTGATTTTTTGTTGTCCGAAAACAGTGAAACACAGCAACAAAAACAAGAGGGTAATTTTACGTGAATTCATGAAATTTAACTAAATATAATATTTGCCAATTTTAGTGAAAATTTTGCAATTATTTCACGTTTGGAGTGTTAAATGTTATAAATATAGTAAGCAAAATTCGCTAAAAATAGTAATTCATACCCAAAAAAGCTGCGAACGCTCCAGAATTTTAATTTTGGAGAATTCACAGGGTATGTTTACTTATGATTCAAAAAATAAATTAGTGAAAAAACTTATTGGACTAAATTTTAAGACTTTAACAAAGTATAAAATTTTCGCCATCTATTACAAGGATTTTTCCAAAATTTAAAAAGCAATTCGTAGCAATTCGTATATTTCGTAGCTGCAATAATCAATAGGTTTTAGCCACTGATCGTTTTATTTTTCGGGTAAGATGCAAAAAAAATCCCGATTATCTCGGGATTTTCATTTATCTAATAGTGTTGTTTTGTATCAAATCAATGTACAAATTGATGGAGTCTTTTAGTTCTTTTCTTGGCGTGATAAAATCTAGAAAACCGTGTTCCAGTACAAATTCGGCAGTTTGAAAACCTTCGGGCAAATCTTTTCCGGTAGTATCTTTTACAACTCTGGGCCCTGCAAAACCAATTAAAGCTCCTGGTTCAGAAATGTTGATATCGCCAAGCATAGCATAAGAAGCGGTTGTTCCTCCTGTTGTAGGATCAGTACATAAAGAGATGTAAGGTATTTTAACATCAGCTAATTGTGCTAATTTTGCAGAAGTTTTTGCCAACTGCATCAACGAATAAGCTGCTTCCATCATTCTGGCTCCACCTGATTTCGAAATCATTACAAAAGGAATGTTGTTTTTAATGCAATAATCAATGGCGCGAGAAATTTTTTCTCCAACAACCGCACCAATGGAACCGCCAATAAAGGCAAAATCCATACAGCAAACCACCAAATCTTTCCCTTTTGATTTTCCAACGCCTGTACGAACCGCATCTTTCAATTTGGTTTTAGCCATAACGTCTTTCAAACGATCGGAATATTTTTTGGTATCTACAAAATGCAAAGGATCTTTCGAAGTCATTTTGGCATCTAATTCAACGAATTCATTGTCGTCAAACAATATTTCGAAATATTCGGCGCTACCTATTCTCACGTGAAAACCATCTTCGGGACTAACCCAAAGATTTCGTGCTAGCTCGTCGGCGTCAATAACTTTTCCTGTAGGTGATTTGTACCAAAGTCCTTTTGGGACGTCCATTTTGTCTTCGGTAGCTGTCGTAATTCCTTTTTCTGTTCTTTTAAACCAAGCCATAATTATAGTATTCAGTGTTCAGTATCAAGTATTCAGTGTGTAATATTCAGTAGTCAGTATTTGTTTTTTAGTGTCCAATTACTCCGTTGGTGAGAACTGAACACTAAAAACTAAAAACTGAACACTTTTTTTATAGTGTATTCACATTATTCAAATCTGCAAACGCTTGTTCCAGTCTTGTGTTGAATGTAACTTCTCCTTCACGCATCCATTTTCTTGGGTCGTAATATTTTTTGTTTGGAGCATCTGCGCCAGTTGGATTTCCGATTTGAGTTTTTAAATAATCGATGTTGTCAACCATAAAGTCACGAATACCTTCAGCAAAAGCAAATTGCAAGTCGGTATCAATGTTCATTTTCACAACACCATAACTAATACCTTCTCTAATTTCCTCTAATGTAGAACCTGAACCTCCGTGGAAAACGAAATCAACAGGATTTGGTCCAGTGTTGAATTTGTTTTGAACGTAATCTTGAGAGTTTTTCAAGATTTTTGGAGTTAATTTTACGTTTCCTGGTTTGTAAACACCGTGAACATTACCAAAAGAAGCGGCGATTGTAAAACGTGGACTAACTTTCAATAATTCTTCGTAAGCATAAGATACTTCAGAAGGTTGTGTGTATAATTTTGAACTGTCAACATCAGAATTGTCAACACCATCTTCTTCGCCACCAGTAATTCCTAGTTCGATTTCCAATGTCATTCCCATTTTGCTCATTCTTTCTAAATATCCTTTGCAAATTTTGATATTTTCTTCAATTGGTTCTTCAGATAAGTCAATCATATGAGAAGAGAATAATGGTTTTCCAGTTGCTGCAAAATTTTCTTCTGAAGCGTCCAACAATCCATCAATCCAAGGCAATAATTTTTTGGCACAGTGGTCTGTGTGCAAAATTACGGTTGCTCCGTAAGCTGCTGCCAAAGTATGAATGTGTTTTGCACCTGCGATTGCACCTGCGATTGCTGCTTTTTCACCTGCATTAGAAAGTCCTTTTCCAGCGTTGAATTGTGCTCCACCATTCGAAAATTGTATGATAACTGGGGCATTTAATTTTGCTGCCGTTTCAAGAACTCCATTTGTTGTGTTTGAGCCCGTAACATTTACTGCAGGAAGTGCAAATCCTTTTTCTTTTGCATAATTGAAAATTTCTTGAACCTGATCTCCTGTAGCTACGCCCGGTTTGATATTGTGTGCCATCGTAATTTATTTAGTTGATTATTTATTTAATTGTTTTTCTGACTGCAAAAATAAGAATTAATTAGCATTAGAAAGGATAATTTATTCCAAAATTAAACACAGAATTTGCGAAATCGTAATCGTAAAACCATCGTCGTCCAGTTTCATTGGCTGGATTATAGGTTTTAAAACCCAGGTCAAAACGAACAACAAAAAAACTCAAGTCATATCGCAAACCAAATCCAGTGCCTAGAGCCAATTCTTTTAAATCATTTAGATTGTTGAACCGTTTTTTTTCATTAGTTACATCATCAAGCACATTCCAAATATTGCCTGCATCGGCAAATATTGCTCCTTTAAGACTGCCTAATAACCTGAACCTGAACTCGGCACTTAAAGCAATTTTCAAATTGGCTTCATTAAAATCATTTATGGCTCCACTGCTTCCCGGCCCTAAACGGTAGGGTTGCCAAGCTCTATTGTCATTTGAACCTCCAGCAAAATAACTTCTGGAGAAAGGAATGTTGTTTGAATTTCCGTAAGGGATGGCGATTCCAAAAAAGGATCGAACTGCTAATACCTTTTCTTTGGAGAAATCCCAATATTTAATGTAATCGAATTCTGTTTTTATGTATTCGGAATATTCTAAATTAAAAATTTCATAATTCCCATTTGCGTTTTTAGTCAAGTTGGCAGCATTTGAAGCCAAGGTTAAAAAAGAGCCTGCAGATTCGATTTTTGTTCTAAAAAGATAAAATTTATTGTCTTTCAAGTCGGTTCTGGTTGATTTTGAAAAAGTATAATTAGTGGCCAGAATAAAGTCGTTTTCGGTCAGTCTAATTCTTCGTTCTTCAATGCTGTTTACATTGTCATAATCCTCATCTGCTGGCGTTAAGGCCGTGTTTCCAGATAGCACAGCATTAGTAAATCCAGAAGTTCCTTTATCTCTTATTAAAGCTCCTTTATCGTCAACATAGTCAGGGTTGGTGTTGTACACTGTCCCTATTTCATTTAAGGCGTCATAAGATGATTCATACACATTAAAATAATTCTCGGGGTTTAGATTTCGTACATATTGCATATTAAAAAGATCAAAACGGGCCGTATTGGTTCTTTTAGGAGTCCAATTGTATGCCAAAAGAGAGGTGAAGTTTTGTTTGTCCAAGCCAATATTTTTCTGTGTCGATAAACCCATTGAGAATTGTGTGGAAGGAATCATGCTTTTTGCTATGATTTTTTCAGTTGAAAAAGGGAACCATATTCTGGGAATACTCAGCTTTACATCGATTCCGTATTCCAATACATTAAAAAACTGGCTGTCTGGATTTGCCAAATCTTGTGAAGAACCAATGTTTCCTCGAGCTGCAATTTCCAATGTTTCGGCTCCGTTGAACACGTTTCGAATGCTTTCCGAGATGCTTGAGGCAATTCCAATGTCTTGGATGTTGGAATGAGTCACGTCTAATGTGGTGTTCAAACTGTATTTTTTTCGAGGCGACAAATACACTTTTGCAATCAAGGATTGGGCTGTGGTGTCTCTTTTATCCACTTCATATAAAATGGTAGGATAGTTGAAAATCTTGAGATTATTCAAATAGCGAGTCGTCAAAACAGTTCTAGAATCGGCAAAATAACTTCCTTTAGTAATAAACACGGCATCGGTTATGGCTCGAGGTCTGTATTTTAATTTTTCGTGGCTGTACAAATGAAAATTATTGTAGGTCGTACTGTCAGTAATTTTATCGTTGCTGTTTATTGCGGAATAATCAGTATAAATATTTACATCGCTTATTTTGTAAATTTTGAAAGGTACTGTTCGTGTGGAGTCGTTTTCTTGTATGGAAAAGTCGTTTATTTTTAAATTTACGTTGGCTTTGTTTTCAGTGTTTAGGGTGTCGATGTCAAAAGTCACGTAATTAGGTTGAAAATTATACACGCCATGATTTCTAAAATAGGTGTTTATTCGATTTTTTTCTTCGTCGAAATCCTTTGTTTTATATTGGTTTCCCGATTTTAAAAAAACATCTGTGTTTATTTGCTTGTACATCGAATCTAATATGGGAGTTTTAATAGTTGTTTTTAACGAATCCAGAAAATAAGGATTTCCTGTAGTTATGGTATATTTAATTTTGGCTTTTTTGGCACTTATGCTGTCTAGTTTATAATTGGCTTTCACCCTAAAATAACCATTGTTGAAATAATAGTATTTCAATCTCGAAATCGATTTGATAGTTCTTAGCGTATCAACAATTACTGGAGCTTCGCCAGTTTTTTTTAGGAATTCATGAACTCCTTTATACCAAAATGATTGTCCAAGTCGATCCACTTGTTTTGCAGACAACCATTTGGATTGTTTTTCATATTTGCCGAGGTTATTGGTGAATTTGGCTTTATAGGACGAGTCCGGATTTGGTTTGGCAAGGTTAAATAAATTCAATCGCAGACGATAACCCAAGATAGAACTGTTTGGGATTTGATACAATTGGTCAATGACATCTTCATCCTTCACAGTTTTGTCATTGGCCAAGATTTCATTTGTTATTAGAAGCTGTTTTCCGTCAGGAACGCGTTTTACTGTGTCGCAAGCCGAGATAATTATTCCTATTAAAATAAATGTTGCTATTTTTGTGCTAATCTTTTTCAAATGTTCTGAAATATTTAATTCAAAAGTACATTTTTTATGGTTAGTAAAAACCAAATAAAACTAATAACGAGTTTACAACAAAAAAAACAGCGATTAGCTAATAAATTATTTTTTGCCGAAGGCATAAAGGTAATTCAAGAATTGGTAGAATCGAATTTTGAATTGGTTCATTTGTACACGACCCAAAACGATTTTGAGGAAGTTTCGAAAGACAAAAAAACGATAATTCAAGAAAGCGATTTAAAAAAAATTAGCGCTTTGACTACACCAAATACGTGTTTAGCGGTTTTTAAAATTCCTGCCGAGAAAAAAATCTTCGAATCAGGATTGATTGTTGCTCTCGACTCCATTCGTGACCCAGGAAATTTAGGGACCATAGTGCGATTGTGCGACTGGTTTGGTATTGAACAATTAATTTGTTCTAAAGAAACGGTTGATATTTATAATCCAAAAGTGGTTCAAGCCACAATGGGTTCTATTGCCAGAGTTAAGGTAGACTATATTGATTTGGAATCCTTTTTCCGCGTAACCAAATTGGCTGTCTACGGAACTTTTATGGATGGAACCAATATTTATAAAACCAATTTGCCTCAAGAGGGAATTATTGTTATGGGCAATGAAGCCAACGGGATTTCACCGCAACTCGAAAAATTAATTAAAAACAGGCTTACCATTCCTCGTTTTGGAACACTTCAAAAAACAGAAAGCCTGAATGTAGCAGCTGCAACTGCAATTATTTTGAGTGAATTTAGACGAGGATGATTTTTTATTTTTCAGTCGTTTTATAAGACTTATTTCTGAATTTTTTTAACATTCAAGCAGCACTGCAACCTGTGACTTAATACTACAAACTTATCTTTAGTGGAAAGTAAAATTGATAAAAACCGCTCTAGTTTTCATCGATTCTATATTTCCTGTCCAAGGACTTTCGGGATTATTGTCGCGAATTAATTCATCATTAATTCCAAAAACGCCTCTTATGGAAGGTGAAAATATAAAATATTCCGAGAAAACATCAATACCAAAACCTATCTCATAATTTGTTGTCCAAGGTTTTACTCTAAAACGCTGTTCGTAATTATCGTCAATTGATTTTGAATTGCTAGACAAATTTAATGTTGCCGAAACGCCTCCCAATAAATAAGGACGAATGTTCCCAGTTCTAAGCGATAAAAACTTGAGCAACAACGGAAAATGAAGATAAGTGCTGTTTACCTGCCTAAGCATATCTGAATTTGTGGGTGTAGTTGGAAAATAGCTTGCGGAAAACTGTAAATCTCTAGTTGTATAGTGCAAACCAGGTTCAAAACGTAAGCGAATGTATTCTTGAAGCTTCAAATCTGCTACGAGTCCCACATTGAAACCACTACTTTTTTTTACTTGGATATCTTCACTTACCGTTTTGTAATCTATTTTGAAATCGTACGAATTAAATCCGAGATAAAAACCAAAATACAATTGTTGCTTTTGGAAATTTTCCAGATTAATAATGGGGTCTCTGCCGAATAATTTATTAGCGTTTTGCGCCTGTCCTTTTGTGGCAATGGCTAATAAAATTAAAACAACTATTTTTCTCATATTATTTCTTAGAAGCTGAATAAATTGTAGCCACCCCAAAAGTTTGAGGCAAAGCAACCACATCTATAAACCCAATTTTTCTCAAAATATTGTTTAAAGCTTCACCATAAGGAAATGCAGCCGCCGATTCTGATAAATAACCGTAGGCAACACTATCTTTTGAGAATAATTTTCCAATGATTGGCAAAATGTTTTTACTGTAAAAATTGTAGCCTTGTTTAAAAGGAGTTTTTTCTGGAATCGAAGTTTCCAAGATGACAAAGAGACCGTTTGGTTTCAAAACTCTTAAAATTTCAGCCAATCCTTTTTCTAGATTTTCGAAATTTCTAACGCCAAATGCCACGGTAATGGCATCAAAATAATTGTCTTCAAAAGGCATATTTTCAGAATCTGCCAAAACCATTTCTATAGTTTTGGACAGGTTTTTGTCCAGTATTTTTTGCTGCCCCACTTCCAGCATTCCTGCTGAAATGTCCAATCCAATGATTTTTTCAGCCTCGGTTTGAGCCATTAAAATGGCCAGATCGCCTGTGCCTGTTGCAATGTCCAGAATAATTTTCGGATTGGTTTTGGCTACCATTTGCAAAACTTTCTTGCGCCATTTTACATCTATTCCAAAAGAAATAACCCGATTAAGATTATCATAATTTCCTGAAATAGTGTCGAACATTGATGCCACCTGTTCTTTTTTGCTTAAAGTGGAATCTTTATAAGGAGTTATGTTTTTTGACATTTTTTAAAATTTAAAGCAAAGGTAAACTAGATTTTTGGATAATAAATGTTTAACCGCAGATTCGCAGATTTTTTTAATGTTTTTAATAAATCTGCGGGTAATGAAGTATTTTATTTCTAGTTGCGTTTTAGGCTATAAAATGCAGTGGCTAGTTTTTTATTTTTTCCTGACAAATGTTTGAAAAGTATAATCAAAAAGGTGTTTTTCGTCTTTTGGATTGAATATTTCAGCGGTTAATTCCCAAATTTCAGGGTCTATTTCCGGGAAATAAACATCAGCATCAAACGAATTATGAACGCGCGTAATGTCAAGTTGGTCGGCTAGCGGAATGGCTTGTGTGTAAATTTGGCCACCACCGATGATAAATAAGTCTTCATTTTTTGGGCAAACAGCAATGGCCTTTTCTAGATTTTCGACCACGATACAGCCTTCGTGTTTGTAATCTTTTTGTCGTGTTATAATTACGTGAGTCCTGTTTGGCAAAGGTTTTGGGAAACTTTCAAAAGTTTTTCTTCCCATAATAATATAATGTCCAGAAGTTATTTCCTTGAATCGTTTGAAATCAAGGGGCAAATGCCAAAGCAAATCATTGTTTTTTCCTAGTGCGTTATTTTCGGCGACAGCCGCAATCATTATTATCATATTCCTACTGTGGTTTGGTTTGAGGAATCTACTTCGATCTTGGTCTGCAATTGGTCGATTTTTATTTGTTGTTTGGCAACAAGTTTGTTAATTTGTTCTCTCTCCCAATTTTTATTCATAAAACGATCCGTAATAAACACTTTTATAAAATGCAGGATGAAAAGGAAGAGCCAAGCCGTGATTGCCCAAACATCCCAATTTTCGGTTAATCCAAAAATCAAAAAATGATTGGCAATAAACATAAAGATGCTCCCTAATATCAATAAAACAAAATGAAAATAGAGTCCCTTTTTTTGTTTAATCCTTCTTCTGGCATATTCATATAGTTCGTGTTGTTCTTTTTCCATAATGCAATTTTTGATTATAAAGGTAAAATTTATTTTGAAACACCATTGTTTTTAATACAAGATAATTTAAAGAGAAAACGTTTTCTGATTTTGAATATAGAAATTTTATCCATTAATATTTAGGAATACGTGTAAATATTAAGGGTGTTTTTGTTATACTCATAAAAATCAAATTTAAATATTGAAAGTCCAAAAAAAAATATTTTCTTTGCTGCATAAATCTAAAAATGAAATAGTTATGTCAATTAAGAAACAATTTATAAAAACAAAACCGGTTTGTAAAGTTACATTTTTGGTTGAAGCTAAAGAAGCAAATACAGCTTCAGTTGTAGGAGATTTCAATAATTGGAACCCAGTAGAAGGGGAATTGTCAAAATTGAAAAACGGTACTTTCAAAGGCGTTTTTGATATGCCAAAAGATGCGTCTTACGAATTTAAATATGTAATTGACGGAAATTTTGTAAACGAACCCGAAGCTGATGCTTTCAAATGGAACGATTTTGCAGGAGCTGAAAATGGAGTTTTAGTAGTGTAATCATAAGTGAAAAATCCGCTGAAAAGCGGATTTTTTGTTTTAAAATGGATATTGATTAAAAGCATATGTGGGAAACCACAGTGCTACATTTTATAATCCAGCTTTTATTTTTTCTATTATTTCAGCATATTCTGATTCAGATAGTGAAGTTTTTTGTGGGTTCATTTCGAAAACGCCTCCAAAACCATAACCATCTTTGTATTTTGGAACTATGTGCATGTGCAGATGCGATATAGTGTCAGCATAAGCGCCATAATTAATTTTGGTAGGGTCAAATGCTGCTGCAATTGCTTTTGCCGTTGTTGCCACATCGCGCATAAAGGCATTTCGTTGGTCGTCGTTCAATTCGTGGAATTCCACACCGTGGTCTTCATAAACCACATTGCATCGGCCTGTATACGATTGCTCTTTGAACAAAAAGAGTTGTGATACTTCTAAATCACATATTTTAATCATTAAATGGTGTAATGTTTCGTTGTTTTGACAATACAAACATTCTGAAACGGGTGTTGGCATACTTTAGTTTTTAAGTGAATTTGAGCAGATAAAAGAGAGAATTCAGTAAAATGATTAAACTAAAATTACACCGCAACACTTCCTTTTATCGAATCGTGTGGTTCGTAATTTTCTAAAGTGAAATCGTCATAGGTAAATTCGAAAATGTCTTTTATGGTGGGATTCAAAATCATTTTGGGCAACGATTTTGGTTTGCGCGACAATTGCAATTCGAGTTGTTCCAAATGATTGTTGTAAATATGAGCATCGCCAAAAGTGTGAATAAATTCGCCTAATTCCAAATCGCAAACTTGGGCAATCATCATAGTAAACAAAGCGTAAGAAGCTATGTTGAAAGGCACACCAAGAAAAACATCGGCGCTTCTTTGGTACAATTGGCAAGACAATTTTCCTTTCTCCTCTCCTTTAGAAAGGTCGGGTGAGGTTACATAGAATTGGAAAAAAGCGTGACATGGCGGCAATGCCGCTTTATTGTTGGCCACGTTTTCCGCAAATGATTTTGATGTATCTGGCAAAACGCTTGGATTCCAAGCTGAAACCAGCATTCTTCTGCTATTTGGATTGGTTTTTAGTTCTTGGATAAGGTCGGCGATTTGGTCTATTTCTTCACCATTCCAGTTGCGCCATTGGTGTCCGTAAATTGGGCCTAAATCACCATTTTCATCTGCCCAAGCATCCCAGATTTTTACGCCGTTTTCTTTAAGATATTTGATATTGGTATCGCCTTTTAAGAACCAAAGCAATTCATAAACAATTGATTTTAGGTGTAATTTTTTGGTGGTTACCATTGGAAAACCTTCTGCTAAATCAAATCGCATTTGGTAACCAAACACGCTTTTTGTTCCTGTTCCTGTTCGATCTCCTTTTTGATTTCCGTTTTCTAAAACGTGTTTTACTAAATCTATGTATTGTTTCATTGTTAATTCAATCGGTTTATCTATTAATCGGTTAACCGATTAAGCAATTTGTTAGTGTCTTCTCGAAATTTCATCTCTAATTTTAGCGGCTTTTTCGTAGTCTTCGTGCTTCACGGCTTGGTCGAGCAATTCATTTAATTCTTGCAAGCTGTGTTTTGAATAGGTTTCGCCCGATTTATTGCTTTCTTCTCCAAGTCCAAAAGTCTCGGGGTTCGAGAGGACGTCATCTAAATCTTGGGAACCTTTGTCGGCATCCAATGGGTTTGCCTTTAAATAAATACCGGCTTTGTCCAGAATGTTTTTATAGGTAAAAATAGGAGCATTGAAACGTAAAGCCAATGCAATGGCATCGGATGTTCTGGCATCAATTATTTCTTCGATTTTATCTCTTTCGCAAATAATGCTGGAGTAAAATACACCATCGACTAACTTATGAATAATGACTTGTTTTACCACAATATCGAAACGTTCGGCGAAATTTTTGAATAAATCGTGGGTTAAAGGACGAGGCGGTTTTATTTCTTTTTCCAATGCAATCGCAATGGATTGAGCTTCGAAAGCACCAATGACGATGGGCAACTTTCTTTCGCCGTCAACCTCATTTAAAATCAAGGCATAAGCCCCATTTTGGGTTTGACTGTAAGAAATTCCTTTTATGGATAATTTAACTAAGCTCATAGTTGAAGAATTGAAAAGCACATTGTACTTTAAATTTACGGATTTTTACTTTATATGAAAAATAAAAATGCAATTTTAATCAAAAAAAACGAGAAAAAAAACTGCCTCAAGCAAAGATACGATTATCTTGTTTGTAGGCAGCTATATTTTTGGGGCGAATGCTAAAATTAAGAATGCGACGCTTTAAAAGCTTTCAATTTTTCGGTTAATTTAGGCACAATATCAAAAGCATCACCAACAATTCCATAATCGGCAACTTTAAAGAAAGGCGCTTCCGGATCAGTATTGATGACCACTTTTACTTTCGAGGAGTTGATTCCCGCAATGTGTTGAATCGCTCCCGAAATTCCAATGGCAATGTATAAATTTGAGGCAACTGGTTTTCCTGTTTGTCCCACGTGTTCTGAATGAGGTCTCCAGTCTAAATCAGAAACCGGTTTTGAGCATGCAGTTGCAGCTCCAAGAACTTTAGCTAATTCTTCAATCATTCCCCAATTTTCTGGGCCTTTTAATCCACGACCTCCAGAAACCACGATATCGGCATCGGCTAATGATACTTTTCCGGAAACTTTTTCAACGGATTCCACTTTTATGCCAAAATCATTGTCTCCAATGGTAGGATTAAAATCTTCTTCGGTAAATACGTGATTAATCGCGTCTTTACTCTCGAAAATACCGTAAGAGTTTTTGGCTAGACCAAGAATTTTCACTTCAGTGTTGATTTCGGTTATGTTAAAAGCCTTGTTCGAAAAGGCGGTTCTTTTTACTTGAAAAGGAGAAGTGCTTATTGGCAATCCAACCACATTTGAAGCAAAACCAGCTTCCAAGGAAACGGCAACAAGTGGAGCTAGATAAATGCTGTCAGTAGTTGAGGAAAGTAAAATTAATTTGGCATCTTCTTTTTGAGATGCTTGTTTAATGACATCGGCATACGCTTTTGCGGAAAATCCAGCCAGTTTATCATTGTTTACTTTCAGGACTTTATCGACTCCATATTTTGACAATTCCGAAACATCTGCTGTGTTTATTGTCACGGCTGTAACGGTTGTTCCCAATGATTCGGCTGCTTTTTTGGCATAAGAAGCCAATTCGAATGCTACTTTTCTGAATTTTCCTTCTGCGGATTCTGCGTATATTAATATAGACATAATGATTTATGATTTAGAATTAACGATTTTAGATTTCAGATTTTTAAAACTGAATACTAAAAACTGATTACTGACTACTAGATTACCTTTGCTTCGTTGTGTAATAAATTGATTAATTCATCCAGATTATCGGGAGCAATTAATTTCACGGCTGATTTTGGCGCTGGTTTTTCAAATTTCACTGCTTTAGTATTTATCGAAGCATCAACTGGTTCTACAACAGTCAATGTTTTTGTTCGAGCTGTCATAATTCCCCTCATATTCGGGATGCGTAAATCTTTTTCTTCAACCAATCCTTTTTGCCCACCAATGATTACAGGCAAAGTTGTGGCAACGGTTTCTCTTCCGCCATCAATTTCGCGAATTGCTTTAACGTTTGGACCATCAATGGCGATGTTGATGCAGGAATTTAGAAAATTATAACCCAGAATTCCGGCTATCATTCCGGGAACCATTCCACCATTATAATCCAAGGATTCTTTACCGGCAATTATGACATCGTAAGCACCATTTTTTATGACTTCGGACAGTTGTTTGGCTACAAAGTAACTGTCAGTTGGATTTGCATTCACGCGAATCGCGTCGTTTGCACCAATAGCCAGTGCTTTTCTTAAAGTTGGCTCTGTTTCTGGTCCACCAACATTTACAACGGTAATTGTTGCGCCTTGTTGCTCTTGAAACCAAACTGCACGTGTTAAGCCAAATTCATCGTTTGGATTAATCACAAACTGAACACCATTGGCATCAAATTGCGAATCACCGTTGGCAAAATTAATTTTTGAAGTAGTATCAGGAACATGACTGATGCAAACTAATATTTTCATATTTATGTTTTTTTCTAAGTTGATTTCACAAAATTAGAATAAATAATCCGAATAAAATACTATGCACGCATAATATTTTAATAAGCTATTTCGATTTCGTTGCTGTTCTTTAAAATAAAACGGAATATTTAACTTTTGTTGAATTCCAATACATTTAAAAAAACATGTAAAAAACTGATAAAGTGTGAATTATATAACTTTAAAATTTAGTTGTATAAATAATAAAAATCCGTACAAAGTATCTTTACAACCTATAGTTTACACAAACTTTTAAAATAAAACAAAAAATGAAAAAGGTACTAATTGCTTTAGATTACGGGGTGTCTGCTCAAGATGTAGCGGAAAAAGGATATGAATTAGCAAAAGGGTTGAATGCAGAAGTTACATTACTTCATGTCGTTGCAGACGAATCTTATTACAGCAATATTGATTCAGGCCCTTTTATGTTTTTTTATGGAACTAATTTTTTTAATATGATAGATAGTGATAATCTAATAGATGCATCATTAGGTTTTTTAGGAAGAATTAAAACAAATTTAAAGGATTCTGAAATAGAAATTGAAGCCATTCAGGGGGATTTTTCTAATATTATTTTGGAAACAGCTGACAACAATCATTTTGATGTTATTGTTATGGGTTTGAATAGTAGAAACTGGATTGATCGAACGATTATGGGCAGCGTCACAGAAAGTGTTTTAAAAGAATCTAAAATTCCCTTATTTATCATTCCTATCAAAGAAAACAAATAATTAAAATAGTGATAATTATGGCAAAGCAATCTAAGAAAGAAAAAGAAAAAATTGAAAAAGTAATGCACGAATTCAAAGAAGGCACTTTACTATCTGGAAAAAACGGTATAAATGGAAAAGTGACTAATCGCAAACAAGCTATTGCCATTGCTTTGAGTGAAGCAGATGAATCGAAAAAGTAAAACTAATAAATATACAAATCCTTTACTAAAACTAATTTGATAGATTGGCACAATGGTATTTAGAACATAGAAGTTTTCCAATCTTCCGTCTATGGCCAACGAAAGGGCACGCGAGCTTGATAACCATTGATTAGTTTAAAAGGGGTTTCTCAATAATAATATAACTTCTAAAGAAACTTATACAACACTTTAAATTTCTAATAGTTAGAAATTTGTTATACCTATTAATTTAATAATAAAAATCATGAACAATTTAAAAGAACAAGAAGACACTATTACAAAAGAAATCGAAATTCAAACAGTAAAAATACCTTCGGATGTATTTCTGTTTTCAGCTATTGGAGCCATTGGAATTTCATTTGCATTAAAATGTATGAACAAAAAAGACGATGCCGCTTTTATCGGGCAATGGGTTGCGCCTATTTTACTTTTAGGTGTTTATAACAAATTAGTAAAACAAGCTAAATAATTTTTTTAATAAAATATAAATAAAAAGATATTATGAAAATACTAATAGTACTAACATCGCATAGTCAATTAGGCGAAACAAAAGAAAAAACAGGATTTTGGATTGAGGAATTTGCAACACCTTATTATATTTTGGCAGATGCTGGTGCTACAATAACTATTGCTTCGCCTGCTGGCGGTCAACCCCCTGTTGACCCAAAAAGTGAGGCAGCTGATGCGCAAACAGTAGCCACGCAACGCTTTTTTAAAGATATGGAAGTTATAGATAAAGTAGCTAACTCACATAAATTAATTGATATAAATCCAGAAGATTATGATGCTGTATTTTATCCTGGAGGACATGGACCTTTATGGGATTTAGCAACAGACAAAACCTCAATTAAATTGATTGAGGCTTTTTATAATACACAAAAGCCAATAGCTTTTGTTTGTCATGCGCCTGCGGCTTTAATCAATGTAAAAGCAGAAAATGGAGAGCCGCTTGTCAAAGGCAAAAAAGTTACAGGATTTTCAAACACAGAAGAAGAAGCAGTTGGATTAACAAAAGTAGTTCCATTTTTATTAGAAGATGAGTTGAAAAAATTGGGCGCTCATTATAGTAATGAAACGTATTGGAGTTCATTTGTTCAACAAGATGGCTTATTAATTACGGGTCAAAATCCTGCATCTTCGGAAGCTGTTGCCAAATTGCTTTTGAAATCGTTACAAGGTGAGAAAAAATAACAACATTTTAATTTTTTAGAAATCAACAGCAATAAAAACAGAATAACTGATAATCTAATTTAAAAATTATGAGAATTATAGAAAATTTAAATTGGCGCTATGCCACAAAAGCAATGACTGGCGAAGTTGTACCTCAAGAAAAAGTAGATTTAATTATGGATGCTACTTTACTTTGCCCCACTTCATCTGGTTTACAGCCTTTTGAAATAATCTTGATAAGTAACACAGCGCTTAAAGAAAAAATTTCGCCAATTGCTCATAATCAACCTGTAATAATGCAATCTTCTCATTTAATGGTTTTTGCCGCTTGGGATAGTTACACAAAAGAAAGAGTAAATCAGCATTTTTCTTATATGAACAAGCAAAGAAAAATGCCCGATTCTACAACAGACGATTTCCGCAAAATGCTGTTGGATTCGTTTTCAAAGCAAACCAAAGAACAGCATTTTGATCACGCAGCAAAACAATCTTACATAGGTTTAGGTTTTGCCTTATATACTGCTGCCATAGAAAAAGTAGATACTACACCGATGGAAGGTTTTGACAGTAAAGCACTTGATAAACTTCTAGAACTGAATAAAAAAGGATTAAAAAGCACTTGTATTCTAGCTCTAGGTTATAGAGACACTGAGAAAGATTGGTTGGTTAAATTAGAAAAAATAAGAAAACCAATGATCGAGTTTGTAACTGTTTTAGATTAAAAATATATTTTCTTGACATGGCTCAATGAAATAAAAACGGTTCACACAGCAATTTGGGGATTGAAAACACCATATTTTCCAACCTTCTAATTGTGACCAACGAATAGGTAGGCAATTTTGTAATTCCTTTATAATGAAATTTGCCAAACAAATTTTTAAAGCATAAATAGAAAAGCAAATATTAAAATAAATAAAAATGAATGGGTTTGAACCAATTGAAAGTAACATTACATCAGGGAAAAATAAATCCTTTTGGACGGCATCAACGAAGCCAATTATTTTTGAAAAACTAAAACAAAATAGTGAAACCGATATTTTAATTATTGGTGGCGGTATCTCTGGATTAACAACTGCTTATTGTTTATTAAAAGCTGGTCGCAAAATAATTTTAGTTGAGGATGGGTATGTCGGCAGTGGTGAGTCAGGTCGCACTACAGCACATATCACCTGCGCATTGGACAATCGTTATTTTGAACTCGAAAAAATATTAGGCAAAGAAAAAGCCAAACTTGTTGCCAACAGTCACAAGAAGGCAATTGAATGGATTGCTAATACTGTTAAACACGAAAATATTGATTGCAATTTTAAAACAGTTCCTGGTTATTTATTTTTAAGCGCAAGCGAGACAAAAGAAACTTTAGAAAAAGAATACTCCTCCACAAAAGATGTCGGATTGTTAACAGAAATATTAGAACAAGTTCCTGGATTAGCTAATGAAAATGGGACTTGGTGTCTCAAATTTCCTGAACAAGGTCAGTTTCATATTATGAAATATTTAGAAGGACTGACAGCTGCAATTATAGGAATGGGAGGTAAAATTTACACCGAAACAAAAGCAGAAGAAATTTCAAAAGAAGGAGCAAAAGCCAATGGCTATGAAATAAAAGCTAAGCATATAGTTGTTGCTACTAACACACCTGTAAATGATTGGGTCGTTATGCATACGAAACAGTGGGCTTATAGAACCTATGTGATTGCAGCAAAAATTCCAAAAGCTAAACTGCCTTATGCATTATGGTGGGACACAGGAGATAAAAATTCAAAATGGGTTGCCTCTCCTTATCATTATGTACGCTTAGAAAAATTTGATAAAACCTACGACCTTTTAATTTCTGGTGGAGAAGACCACAAAGTAGGACAGGCAGATGATGAAAATATTCCAGAAGAAGAACGATATACCAAACTAATAGAGTGGACTAAAAAAAGATTTCCTGCTATGGGAAACCTAGAATACAAATGGTCTGGTCAAGTAATGGAACCAGTAGACGCCATAGCATTCATAGGAAAAAATCCTGGAGATGAAAATATCTATATCATTACGGGCGATTCAGGAAACGGAATGACACACGGAACTCTGGGAGGCATTATTTTAACAGACATCATCACCGGAAAAGAAAATCCGTGGATTGAATTATATTGTCCTTCACGCATTACTATCAAAACTGCCGGTGATTATTTAAAGGAAGCAGGCAATATGGTTGCGCAATATGCAGATTGGATTTCTCTAGGAGATATAAAAGATGCAAATGAATTAAAAAATGGAGAAGGAGGAATAATATCGTCGGGCATAAAAAAAATTGCGGTTTACCGGGATGAAAAAAATAATCTGCACACTTGCGATGCTGTTTGTCCGCACCTTGGCGCAATATTACAATGGAATGCGGATGAAAAATCTTTTGATTGCCCCGCGCATGGTTCAAGGTTTACAACAGAAGGAAAAGTAATCAATGGTCCAGCGACTTCTGATTTAAAAAAAATAAAAATTAAAGAAGAGCAAGAAACGAATTAATCTTACTATAATTTTTATACAATGGCAAAAATGAAAACGGCAACAACAGTGGCAAACGAAAAAGTAAACGAAATTAATGAGAAACAATCATTAAAATATTGGTAAAATTATTTTTTTAAACTCCTACAAATACATAAAAAGAACACAATACTTAAAATGTTTTTGAGGGGTTTTTAAGGAGTGTTTCTTAGGAGTTTAAATAAAAAACCTCCTCAAGATTAAATTACTTAATAACAGAAATATGCATCATTTTACAAATCCGAAACCCGTTTGTTAAAATAAATTAAAAAGTATAATTGTATTTAATTCAAAATATAAATCAATCTTGATTCATAACTTTTTATAAGCATCTATTTATGGATATTCCACCTACAACCGCACCCCAAGAAAAGCCCAAAGAGGCCTTTGAAATAATGAATGAACAAATCGAAAGCGGTTTGAAAGAAATTAACCGTTCGGATTTGGGGCTGTTCTTGTCTTCTTTGTCGGCAGGTTTAGAAGTAGGATTCAGCATTTTAATCATCGGGATTATCCATACGCTTTTCAAAAATGAGTCAACTTACGGTCAATTGACTGTTATGATGGCATTGGTCTATCCGATTGGGTATATTTTTGTCATTATCGGCAGGTCTGAGCTGTTCACCGAACATACCACACTAGCCACCCTACCCGTGATGAACGGTCAGGCCACGTTAAATAGTTTGATCAAACTGTGGATCATTATTTATGTAGGGAACCTCGTGGGGGGATATCTTTTTGGAAGTATTTCGCTCGTTTTTAATGGGGAAATGCACCTAATCGGAAAAGAATTTTTTTATTCTGTATCGGAAAAGATGGTCAAACACAGCGCTAGCGCTACGCTAATCAGCGGCATAATGGCTGGCTGGCTGATGGGAATGCTTTCCTGGCTGCTGAGTTCAGCGCAAGACACTTTTAGCAGGGTGGTAATGATATATTTGGTAACCTTTTTAATAAGTATTGCAGGTCTTCACCATTGCATTGTGGGATCCATAGAGGTATTTATGGCTTTTTTTGCTGAAGCAAATCAAATAAGCTGGGCTCAATTTCTCAGGTTTCAGGGACTTGCTACATTAGGTAATATTATAGGGGGCGTGTTTTTAGTAGCTGTGGTAAAGTTCGCCCACAGCAAACGGCACTAAATTATTTTTTTCTCCCCTATTTACTTAAAGAATCCGTTCTGCGGGCTAAATATTAGACAAATTCTTTGGTGATACGAAGATTTTTATTGAAAATTTTTAATTTCAATTCTTAATTTAGATAAAAGGAGCATTTAACACATAGGTGTGAATTAAGCACTTTAAACAAACAATAATGTACTATCTGCTTCTTTAAATATAAATATTTCACTTTTTAATTAAAAAATTAATTTATAAAATAAAATGGAAAAAGAGCATCCAAAAACTAAAGTTCTAAAAAATCAAAGTATCCTTATTGCAGAATTTTACAGCCAGTTTACAGATAACCTACAGGATTATTCAATTTTTAGCCTTATTCAAGATTTTATTATATGGAATTGGATTCCAGGCTTGGCAAATGTTTTCGGTTATGAAACAGAAGAAGTTATTGGGGAATCTTTTGATACAATTTTCACAAAGGAAGATAAAAAAGAAGCATTTCCGAAAAATGCTGTTGGATTTGTTTTCAAAGCAAACCAAAGAACAGTATTTTGATCACGCAGCAAAACAGTCTTGGATAGGTTTAGCCTTATATGCTGCTGCCATAGAAAAAGTAGATACTAAACCGATGGAAGATTTTGATGGTAAAGCGCCTGATAAACTTCTAGAATTGAATAAAAAAAAGGATTAAAAAGCACTTGTATTCTAGCTCAAGGTTAAGAGACACTGAGAAAGATTGGCTAGTTATATTAGAAAAAATAAGAAAATCAATGAGCGAGTTTGTTACGATAATAAAATAAAAAAATTCAAAACAGTAAGATTTGGCATTCTAAATCAGAAGGAAAATGAAAAAAAATGTAAAACTAAAGGTGGCAGTAATTGTTGCTCATCCAGACGATGAGACTTTGTGGGCAGGAGGCACACTCCTATACAATGCAAATTGGGATATTTACATAGCTTCTTTATGTAGAGCAAATGACAAAGATCGAGCACCGAAATTTTATAAAGCTCTGACGCAATTATATGCAAAAGGTATTATGGGGAATTTAGACGATGAACCAAAACAGGAACCTTTACAATCAAATTTAGTACAACAATCAATACTTAGATTGTTACCAATTGAGCACTTCGATTTAATAATAACACACAATCCATTAGGTGAATATACGAGGCATTTGCGGCACGAAGAAATTAGTAAAGCGGTAATAAATTTATGGACTAAAGGAAAAATTTCGACAGATACTTTGTGGGTTTTTGCTTATGACGACGGACAGAAAACTTATTTACCTCAACCATTGGAAAATGCAGCTATTATTTTACCGCTTTCTAATGATATCTGGTTAAAAAAATACGAAATCATTACTAAAACGTATGGTTTTGAACCTGAGAGTTGGGAAGCAAAAACAACCCCAAAATCAGAATCATTTTTTCAATTTACTGAAGCAAGAATAGCTAAAGAATGGATGGATAAATTATTAAAAAAAACAAATAGCAAAGAAAAAAATGAAAGTACTAGTACTATATGATTATCCACCATCGCCCGGGGGTTTATCCACACAAGGCGATTTATTATACAAAGGCTTGCTCGAATTAGGGGTGGATGTATATGCTGTAAATTCTGAATCGGCGCAAGAAAAAGAATGGTATTACCGCTGGTTCAAACCAGATGTGGTGGTAGGAATCGGTTATTGGGGACATACGCCACAATTAGTCTTACATCCTCAACGCTATGGTATTCAAGCCGTACCTTGGTTAGTAGCCGATGGTTATATTGCCAATTATCAAGAAGTTTTAAATGAACTACCGCTTATTTTAGTAACCTCAAATTGGGTCAAAGAAATGTATGTTCGGGACGGTATTAATGAGGATAAAATAATGGTTTTACCTGTTGGTTGTGATACGGATACTTTTGTTCCAATGGATAAAAAAAATCCTAAAATTAAATCTGTTCGAGAATCATTAGGCGTTTCAGATGATCAATTAATGATATTGACCGTTGGTGGTGATGCAGCATCGAAAGGGGCTCAAGAAGTAATGCAAGCCTTAGCTATTATTGACACAAAAGCACCAGATTGGAAATATGTTTGCAAAGTGTGGCCACAACCACGAACTGTATCTCAAAATTTAATGGACTTGAAGATGGCGACTGATTTGGGAATTGAAAAAAATGTTATCTATGCTACTAATACCATTTCTCGCAATTTTATGCCTTATTTGATTGGTGCTTGCGACATCTATGCCGCTCCTTCGCGACTCGAAGGTTTCGGAATGCCACAAGTAGAAGCAGGTGCTTGCGGAAAACCAGTTATCGGAATCAAAGCTATGGGAATGTTAGATACTTTAATTGACAATGAAACGGCTTTACTAGCCAATGTGGCACAAAAAATTGTGTTAAACGAAGTCATACTTGGAGCTGAATCAGGATTTGTAAACAACCACTGTGTAAAATTTACTGTGCCACGAACCGTTGATTATCGCGCAAATGTTCAAGACATTGCCAAAGATTTATTGCTATTGATGAATGACGCAGCTCTGCGAGAAAAAATGGGTAAAGCAGGGAGAGAAAGAGTGGTAAAAAACTTTGATTATCGAGTTGTGGCAAAGCAATTTTTACAAATAATACAAGACAAATTAGGGATCCAAAAGCACAATGAAAACAACAGATTTAATCAAAATTGAAGAAGCTAAAAAAGCAGCTGTAGAAGTATTATTGCACAATGCGCATGGCCCTTTTCACGGGTTGCCTCGAACTGCAGGTTGGGGTTATCCGGAACCTTATACGCGCGATTTGATGATTTCTATTTTGGGAATTGCGGTTTCTGGCAATCAAAAATTGATGGATAGTATCAGGAAAGTATTGGAAACCTTAGCGAAAAACCAAACCGAACACGGGCATATTTCATCTCTTGTTCACAATGCAGACGATAGAGGTGCTAGTGACACAACTCCATTATTTTTATTGGGAGTTGGCATTTTTAGAAAAACAACCGGCGAAACTAATTTTTTGGACGAAGCAGTCAATAAAGCTATGACTTGGATGGAATACCAAAGTCCATCGGATAGGTATTTAGTAGCGCAACAACCAACAAGTGATTGGCGTGATGAACAATGGGTTTTAGGTTACGGATTATTTGTGAATACAATAGTGTATAGTTATTTGAAAATATTAGGTAAGTATGAAAGAATGGAAAAATTGAAATATGAAATGGGGCGTTTTACCATCACTAGTGATTTAATGCACAACCATGTACACGAAGGGATGGTAGTAAAACACAAGCCTTATTATGCCTTGTGGTCTTATAAAATCCACAGTAGCGAACGTTTTGATTTACTTGGAAATAGTCTTGCGATTCTCTCTGGCCTTGCTTCTCCATCAAGAGCAAATGATATCGTTTCTTGGATTGAAACAGAATGCACCAGTATGAAGAAAAGAGGCGAATTGGCAGTTGATTTACCTCCCAATTTTTTTCCCTACACTAGACCCGAAGATGCCGATTGGCAACCAAGAGATAAAATTTACAACAATCCTGGCGACTATCATAATGGTGGTATTTGGCCATTCATCTGCGGGTTTTATATTGCGGCATTAGTTGCTGCAAAACGCTACGCACTTGCCGAAGAAAAATTGCTAGCATTGACCAATCTGGTAAAATTAAACCATACTGAAAAAGTAGCATTTGGTTTTAATGAATGGATAAAAGCCCAAACAGGTATGCCTATGGGGCAAGATTGGCAAACATGGAGTGCTGCCCTTTATTTATATGCCGCAAAATGTGTAGAAGAACGAAAAACACCTTTTTTTGAGTAAAAATAATATTAAAAAAGATTTAAATTAATCTGATTTCAGCTTTCTCTCCTGAGATAGTGCTGGGGATGTAGCAAAACTAAATGAATCATAATGGATTTTAAAGACTATTACAAAATTTTAGATATTCCAAAAACTGCTTCGACTGATGAGGTCAAGAAAGCATATCGAAAGCTAGCTATAAAATACCATCCAGATAAAAATAAAGATGATAAAGTTGCAGAAGAAAAATTTAAAGAAGTCAACGAAGCCAATGAAATTTTAAAAGACGAAAAAAAGCGAAAAGAATACGATATTTTAGCTGACGATTATAAAAATTATCAACAATCAGGAGGAAAACAAGGGTTTGATGGTTTCAACCAAGGAAATAGAAATCAAGGAAATCAGCAATATCAAGGGAGAGCCAATTCTAATCAACAATTTGACGAAGATAGTTTTGCCGAATTTTTTTCCAATATGTTTGGCGGTCAAGCCAAAGGAAATTCGCAAGGCCGACAACAAGCTTCAAAAGGTCAGGATTTTACTGCTGAAATGGAAGTTTCACTCGAAGAAGCTTATTCAGGAACCACTCGCCAAGTGCAATTAGAAGATCAAAAATTATCAATGAAAATAAAGCCAGGCGTAAAACGAGGGCAAGTTTTACGACTAAAAGGAAAAGGAGGAAAAGGAATAAACGGTTCCCCGGAAGGCGATTTAATGATTACCGTAAATGTTACTGAAAATACTATTTTCAAACGAAAAGAAGATGATTTGTATTGCTCAATTGAAGTTGATTTTTATGCAGCCGTTTTAGGAGGAAAAACAGAAATAAAAACTTTAAAAGGTAAAATAAACACAACAATTCCTAAAGAAACCAGCAATGGAAAAGTATTACGATTGAAAAAAATGGGAATGCCTATTTTTAATAAACCCGAAGAATTTGGTGATTTGTACGCCACAATAAACATAAAGATGCCAACCCATTTATCAGAAAAAGAACTCGAATTATTTAATCAATTAGCAATTTTACGTAATGGAAAATCAGCTTAAAATTTACGATTATTTAGATATTGTGATGCAAGAACATCAAAAACAACGATGGTTTAAAAACTTTGAACTCAATTATTTTGTGAGTGATATTATGAGTAATTTGAATATTGATAATGCACAAGAAATTGAAATTTCGTTAAAAAGGACTTTTAATGCTTGCAATACATTACGTATTTCTAAGCGCCAAAATTTCAAAAAAATATACCGTTTTGATGGTAAAAACCTGCATATAGATTGGAAAATATCTTCACTTGCTTGTTATTTAATTATCATCAACTGTAATCCCACTAATGAATTTGTGGCACGAGCACAATTGCATTTTGCATTGAATAGGTTTAGGAATAATTAACAAAATACATTTTGGAACTTTCAAATCAAATCATTTATTTATTCATTTTAGCAATTCCAGTTGCTTGTATTGCTTGGACAGTTACTCGCGAAGAAATTTTTAAAGAACCAAGGGATCTTTGCATCAAAAAATCAAAAGAATGTATAACTATTTATCAACGCAAATTTTTCTATTTATTTACTTGCGAATATTGTTTCAGTCATTACATCACTTTGTTTTTTCTGATTATCACAAAATATCATTTGCTGTATGACGATTGGCGCGGCTATTTGATTGCTTTTTTTGCTTTGGTTTGGATTGCCAATGTTTATATGAGCCTTTTCGGGTTTATAAGAGTTGGAATGAAAAAAGAAAAAATGGATGCCGATATTGAGGAATTAAAATTGAAAGAAAAAAAAGAAGAAAAAGAAAAAACATAACTTTATCGTAATAATCAAAAAATTCAACTTGAAAACAACTTTAATTATTCTCACTATTGTAACAACTTTAATAATCAGTTCTCAAATTTATTTTACAATGGCAAAAACAGAAACACAACCGTATCGAATTATCAAAACCGAAAAAGATTTTGAGATTCGCCTTTATCCCCCAGCTACAATGGCAACCATTTTGATGAATGCCAAAACTTACAAAGAATTATCATCGGCAGGATTTAGAAAATTGGCTGCCTATATTTTTGGCGGGAATAATGCCAATAAAAGTATCGCTATGACCACGCCTGTGCACATGGACATTAATGAAAATCAATCCTCTATGAGTTTTGTGATGCCGGCAAACTATAATGAGGATAATTTACCCAAACCAAACGATTCGTCTATAAACATTAAAACTACCTCCGAGGAATATGTTGCAGCTATTCAATTTGGTGGTTATGCCAATGGCGAGGAAATTAAGATTTACGCTGCCAAATTAGAAAGCGCATTAAAGTCAAAAGGAATCGAGTACTATGGAAACTTCCGTTTTTTAGGTTACAACGCACCATACCAATTTTGGGGAAGAAAAAATGAAATCATTGTTAACGTTCGTTGGGGTAATTAATAAGATTTAAAAAAATAATTAAACGCGAATGTTAGTTTTCGTCAGCTTCAGTTAAAGAAATGCATTCAGTAATTTTTTAACGCTTTAACTCTTTTTCAAATATGTGAATGTTGTAAATTATTTATTAAATTATATAACAACCATTCTATTGATGTTTAGAACTTTACGATACAATATTATTTATTATGGAAAAAGAAACTGAAAACACAAAAAAGAAGGACGACCCTTGTTGGAAAGGTTATCATCAATTGGGTATAAAAACCAAAGCTGGTAAAAAAGTTCCCAATTGTGTTCCCTTACCTAAAAAAAAGAAGTGAAAATTTAACTTCTAACTCCTTACGGCATACAATAATTTTACACTAGTTCTACTAGTCAAAAACAAGTAAAAATGAACAAAAATGAAAAAAGTGCTACTCTGCATTACAAAACAGAAACAGCGGTTAATGGCAGCAAGGTAAATGTAAATAACAACACATCCGCCAAAACGGCAATGAATGAGAAGAGCGAAGTTCAATCAGAAAAGTTTAAATATGCCTCTTTTGGGAAACCAGCAATGGGTAAGAAAAACACGTAAAGAAAATAAGATATTTTCTTATGAATTTTTATAAAAAAGCAGAGCTATTTTTTGAAAGTGCAATGGATTTTTTTTAGAAGATTTCTGTTGTTTTTTTATTGATTTTAAAAAATAATACATTAATTATATTTCAATGGCTGAATTGATAGATAAAATAAAAATCGGAAAAAAAACTATCCATACATTGGCGCATAATATGATAAAAACCGCAAAAGCAGCAGATCTTGTTTATGTTCTTGATGATAAATCAGGGTTTTCACGGAAGCGAACTAGTGAAGTTTATTCTTTTTTTGACGGATCAAAAAAAATAAACGATAAAACAATTTTAGAACGAATATCAAAATTAAGAATTCCGCCAGCGTGGGAGAATGTTTGGATTTGTAAATTAGAGAATGGTCATTTGCAAGCAACTGGATTGGACAAACTTGGTAGAAAACAATACAGATATCATATTTTATGGAATACAATAAGAACGCAGACCAAATTTTTTCGTCTTCGAGAATTTGGGTCATTGATCCCTGTAATTAGAAAACAAATTGAAAAAGACTTGACACTCAAAGGGTTTCCACAGGAAAAAATACTAGCGGCTGTAGTAAGTCTATTAGAAAGAACAAATATTCGTGTAGGTAATGCTTTTTATGAGAAATTATATGGTTCGTTTGGACTTACCACTTTGAAAAATAAACATCTGGTCATCAACGGTACACAAATTCAATTTTCATTTAAAGGAAAAAAAGGAGTTCAGCACAACATAACCCTAAAAAGTAAAAGATTATCTCAGATTATAAAAGGATGCAAAGATATTCCAGGTAAAGCACTATTTGAATTTTATGATGATGAAGAAAATATTAATAGTATTGATTCAGGTATGGTCAATAGTTATATCGGGAAGATAACAGGTGGTGAATTTACTGCAAAAGATTTTAGAACTTGGGCTGGAACTTTGAGTGCTTTAACAGCATTTAATGAACTTGGAAGATTTGAAACAATCATAGAAATGAAGCAAAAAATCCACACTGCATTTGAAATGACGGCAAAACAATTAGGCAATACTCCAACTGTTTGTAAAAACTACTATGTACATCCCCTCATAGTGGAACTTTATAAAGAAAGAAAATTAGAAAAATACTTTGGTAAACTTAAAATTACTGAAACCATAGACGGGCAAAAGGATTTAATGCCTCTAGAAAAAATATTAATGAAAATTTTAAAACATGCTTAAAATATAACTTAACCCATTGGACGCAATTATCCAAAACATCAATTCATATGTTTTTGTGTAATAAAATGGAATTGAGTATTATGAAGACTTCCGCTTTTTGGGATACAACGAACCATATCAATTTTAGGGAAGAAAAAATTCTAAGCGTTCGTTAAGATTAGAAATAAAAGCAGGAGTTGAAAAGAATGTTTTACTAAAGTTAGGAGTTCCTTCCTGTCTTAAAAAATGGTATCTAGAAATAACTACAACTACAGAACCATGTAGATAATGTGTGAATATTACAACTTATTTCCACAAATGTGTAATGCCTCCTCTTTTTCAGAGCTTTAACTTTGACAAATGGTATTTTACCCATTGAATATTAACTATTAACACTTAAAAATATTATGAAAAACGAACACAATCAAAATGTTGAAAAGCTTATTGAAATGGTTAAAGATGTGCGTATTTGTATGCTCATTACTAACGAAAAAAATGCCGAAAATCTATCAGGCAGACCAATGAGTATAGCTAAAATTGATGAAGATGGCGCTATGTGGTTTTTTACCAAGGAATCATCCTATAAAGTTGATGAAATAGAAGAAAACAAAAAAGTATCTATCGCCATTACCAATGAAAGCAGCAATAATTATTTAATGATTCATGGCATAGCAACTTTAGTAAACGACAAAACCAAAATGGCAGCGTTGTGGAGTTCTATTATGAAAGCATGGTTTCCGCTTGGCTTGGAAGACCCTGATATGGCATTGATTAAAGTTGTTCCTAACGAAGTAAATTATTGGGATAGCAGTTCAAGTAAAATGGTGGTATTGTTCAATATGCTAAAAGCAATTATTACCGGAAAAGAATATGAAGAAGGCGAACACGGAAAAATTACTTTATAAAAAGCAATTCATTATAAAAAAATGAAAAAATTAGTAAACAAAGTTGCAATTATAACAGGCGGTGGTGGTAGTATTGGAAAAATTACCGCTAAATTATTTTTAGAAGAAGGTGCAAAAGTAATGCTAGTTGATCTTAATGAGGACTTACTAAAAACAGCCGTTACAGCATTGAATAGTAAGCACGTAAAATATTGCGTTGCCGATGTTTCAAGAGCAGTTGACGTAGAACATTATGTAAATGAAACAGTAAAATTATTTGGGAAAATTGATGTTTTTTTCAACAATGCAGGTATTGAAGGAGTTGTAAAACCGATTATCGATTACCCTGAAGAAGTTTTTGATAAAGTAATTTCCATTAATGTAAAAGGCGTTTGGTTGGGCAATAAATATGCATTACCACAAATGAAGGATGGCGGTAGCATAATTATGACTTCATCTGTTGCAGGCATTTTAGGTTTTGCTAATTTAAGTGCCTATGTAACCAGTAAACATGCTGTTGTGGGTATTATGAGAACAACTGCTATTGAAGCTGCTCCACAAAAAATTAGAGTGAATTCTGTTCATCCTGCTCCTGTAAATAATAGAATGATGCGGTCAATCGAAGAAAGTGCATCGGCTGGAAATAGCGAACAAGTAAAAAAAGAATTTGAGGCTACAATTCCATTACAACGCTATGCAGAACCCATTGAAATTGCCAAATTAGTTTTATTTCTTGCAAGTGATGACAGCCAATACATAACTGGCACAACACAAGTAATTGATGGAGGAATGGCTGCGCAATAATTTAATTACACAATAATGCAATCAACTAAAGCACAAAGAATAGTAAGTATATTACTTGGACTATTTTTAATTTTTACGGGTACTGGACATCTTACTTTTATGCGAACAGCTTTTTTAGCGCAAGTTCCCAATTGGGTTCCAATGGATCCCGATATGGTTGTTATTTTATCAGGAGTTGTTGAACTATTGTTAGGCGCTTCTTTAATTTTTTTACAAAAACAACGGGCTACAGTTGGTTGGATAGTTGCCCTCTTTTTTGTCGCCGTATTTCCAGGAAACATTGCTCAATTAGTTAACCACAAATATGCTTTTGGTTTAAATTCTGATTTGCTTCTCTGGTTACGATTGCCATTGCAACCGATTCTCATCGCAACAGTATTATGGAGTACAACTGCTTGGAGCACTTGGAGAAATAAAATTCAATCATAAAAATCAATTTCATTTAATAGCAAATTACAAAGAGAATATTGAAGTATAAATTTAAAAATAATTAATTCATAAAAAAAATAATAAAATGGAAAATTCAGCAACAAAAGAAGACAAAATTACTACAGCAATTGAAAAACAAACAATCAAAATGCCATCCGACGCGTTTTTATTTTCAGCGATAGGTGCAGGTGCGATTTCATTTGCCTTAAAATGTATGGGCAAAAATAAAAACGCATCGTTTGTAGGACAATGGGTAGCACCAATTTTAATCATAGGAGTTTATAACAAATTGGTAAAGCAAGAAGAAAGGAAATAGAAAAATCAAAAATGCTGATAAGAGACTGTTTCGTTCCTTAAAAATTTTAAGGTTTGCAGAAAGGGAATTGAATTTATTTTCAATTTCCTTTTATCGGCTTTTTTGATTTTGCTGTTAATCAAAAGATACCAAAATATAGACAAAAGGTTTACAAGAGGATATCGTAATTTTTACAATTTAAAAAAATAGTTATGCTTAAAAAGAAAGAAATTAGTCCGAAACTGCGGGCATCAATAGTCATTAAAAATTTGCGTGTGGCTTTTGAAAAAAACAAAGAATATACACCACTGCAAATAGATGAAATAGCGAATAACATTTTGGCTCAACTTCCAGATGATTATTCAGTTGAAGACATTAATAATTACGAAAAAGATTATTTAATAGCACTAAGTCAGGTTAAAAAAGAATTTTCGGAAAACAAAAACGTATGGGACACCTTTTTAGATATTCTTGCAGGAGGCACACATCAAAGTCCTGCAGAAAAAGTGATGTTGATGAGATGGATTGAGGGAGAAAAAGGGAACTTGGAATAAATTTCTCGATTTATCCTTTACTGAACCTGTGAATGATACAAGTTTTTCAAATAAATGTGTAATGCTTATCGCAATAGCAAAACATAATTTTGCTTATAGAGAAAATTAATTCTCTTTATAAATAAATATATAAAATGGAAAAGGAAATGATTAACACAAAAGACATTGTGGCAATTGCCACAACAGATTGTAAAATACTTGCTGCTGCCGTAAATGCTGCTGGCTTAGTAGAAACTTTGCAAGGCGAAGGACCATTTACTGTTTTTGCACCGACTGATGCTGCATTTGCAGCTATCCAATCAGAGGTGGACAAATTATTGAAACCTGAAAACAAAACGAAACTTTCTAAAATTTTGACTTACCATGTGGTAAGTGGAAAAGCAAAAGCAGCCGATTTGAAAGACGGACAAGAGTTAACAACGGTAGAAGGAGGTAAGTTACATGTAACCATAAAAGATGGAAAAGTCACCGTGGGTGGAGCGCATGTTACCACAGCTGACATCGAAGCGTCAAACGGAGTAATCCATGTTATTGACAAAGTGCTATTGCCTTAAGATTAATTTTTTTTAATCAAGAAAATAGAGCCTTGCAAGGCGAGGCTCTATTTTTTTTAAAAAGTATTTATTTCACATTAAAATAAACTATTATGAAATTATTTAAAAAAGCTGTCCTATTTGTTACAGCAGCAGTATTGTCCATTAACGCAATGGCACAAACACAAAAAGACATCGTGAGTGTTGCCGCAGGATCTAAAGCACACACAACTCTTGTAGCGGCAATAAAAGCTGCAGATTTGGTAACTACTTTAAAAGGCAAAGGACCGTTTACCGTATTTGCACCAACGAATGATGCTTTTGCTAAACTCCCAGTTGGCACTCTTGATAATTTATTAATGCCGGAGAATAAATCAAAACTTTCAGGCATATTAACTTACCATGTAGTTGCGGGAAAACTGAATGCAACAGCTATTTTGGCAGCTATTAAAAAAGGCGGTGGTAAGGTAGTTTTAACAACAGTAGCAGGAGGAAAACTGACAGCAAAAGTTGTAAACGGAAAAGTTATGTTGATGGACGAAAATGGCGGAATGGCAACGGTTACAGCGACTGATTTAAAAGCGACCAATGGCGTTATTCATGTTATTAACAGCGTATTATTACCTAAAAATTAAAACGATCCAGTATTAAAATAAAGTCTTGCTCAGGCGAGGCTTTATTTTTATAAAGTTTTTTCAAAATATCTTTCACTTTTATTTCATTCACAAAAATAACTTACAAATGGCCATTCAAACCGTTAATCCCACAACAAATAAAGTCATTGCGTCTTTTACTGAGATGACAGACAAACAGGTTAATGATGCAGTAGCAAAAGCAGCAAGCGCTTTTGAAAGCTGGAAGCAAACCGATTTTAAAAAGCGAGCCGATGTACTTCATAAGGTTGCTGGTTTGCTGAGAGCGAAGAAAGATATTTTATCAAAGATGATAACATTAGAGATGGGTAAATTATTGGAGCATGCAGAAGGTGAAATAAAATTAAGTGCTGAAATATTTGATTACTACGCCAAAAATGCTGAAAGTTTTTTGGCTGATAAAATACTCAATCCCACGCACGGCGATGCATTAATCAGGCATTCACCTATCGGGGTTTTGCTGGGCATAGAACCTTGGAATTTTCCCTTTTACCAAGTAGCCCGTTTTGCTGCACCTAATATTATGATTGGTAATACTATTTTGGTAAAACATGCTTCCATCGTTCCTCAATGTGGCATTGCAATCGAGGAGCTATTTAAAGAAGCAGGAGCACCAGATGGATTATATACTAACCTTTTAATTTCAGGCGCTCGGGCAACCGACTTAGTTGCTGATAAAAGGATAAAAGGAGTCTCACTTACTGGTAGTGAAGCCGCAGGAGCAAGTATAGCAGCGGAGGCAGGTAAACATTTAAAGAAATCGGTATTGGAATTAGGAGGAAGCGATGCATTTATTGTACTCGATGATGCCGATATGGACAAAACAGTTGAATGGGCGGTAACAGGTAGGATAAATAATAATGGGCAATGTTGTGTTGCTTCCAAAAGGTTTATCGTGGTGGAAAGCGTTGCAGATATTTTTTTAGAAAAATTTAAAGTTAAGCTTTCAGAATTAGTTGTTGGCGATCCTATGGATGCCAAAACACAATTGGGGCCAATGAGTAGTGAGGGAGCAGCTGAAACAATAGCAACTCAAGTTCAAAAAGCGGTTGATGGTGGTGCAAAAATTTTATTAGGAGGAAAAAGAGCAAAGAGAGAGGGTGCTTTTATGGAGCCAACAATAATTACCAATATGCAACAGGATAATCCGGTTTACTATGAAGAATTGTTCGGTCCAGTAGCTACATTTTTTAGGGTAAAAGATGAACAAGCTGCCATTGATTTGGCTAATGATTCACCTTATGGTCTTGGCGGTTCCGTATTCACGCAAGATATAGAAAGAGGGAAACGAGTTGCAGACCAGATTGATACCGGTATGGTTTTTATCAACCATCCAACTTGGACGCAGGCTGATTTACCTTTTGGCGGTACCAAACGCTCTGGTTATGGTAGAGAACTTTCAGAACTGGGTATTGATGAATTCGTAAATAAAAAGCTCATCCGGATCAGCGAATTATCAGATCCTTTTTAAACAAAACAAGCAGTACAAATTTTAATTATTTCAGTTTCAACTTTAATCCAAAAAGTAGAAGAATTAGAATTTTTTCAAATCCTTGTTTTATTTGTTTCAAATAAATTAAATCTATCAATAATGAAAAAAAAATTTCTTTTATCAGCAACATTATTTGCAATCAGTTTCTTTAGTAGTACTTCATTCGTTAATGCTCAAGCTACTATTGACATTGAGTCTGGCGCTGTTTTTACAGGCTACAATAATGTGCGAATTCCAGGTGATGCAGGAACTTTATTTTCCTTAAAAAATGATTTGAATGCCAAATCAAATAGTTTTATTCGCATCAGAGCAGGATATACCATAAACTCTAGGCATACTATTTCTCTTCTATATGCTCCATTAACAGTTAAATCAAATGGATCAACAAGCAAACAAATTGATTTTGACGGGCTAACTTTCCCTTCGAATACCCCGCTGAATGCGAGCTATAAGTTTAATTCATACCGGATAACCTACCGATATGATATTGTAAAACGGCCAAAAATTGATTTTGGTTTAGGTTTTACTGCAAAAATAAGAGATGCCGAAATCGCGCTTAGTAGTCAGGAATTTGCTGCTTCAAAAAAAAATGTAGGTTTTGTGCCAATCATTAATTTTAGGCTTCATTGGAAACTAAATGAAAAAATGGGAGTGCTCTTCGAGGGCGATGCATTAGCTGCACCACAAGGAAGAGCAGAAGATGTACTTCTTGCTGGCACCTATAAATTTTCAGACCAATTCTTAGCCCGTTTTGGATATCGAATTCTCGAAGGAGGAGCAGATAACGATGAGGTATATAATTTCGCTTTGATTCATTATGCTACTGTTGGTGTGTCATATACTTTTAAAAACAAGTTAAAATCAAATTAATTTAAAAACAGTAATGATGGACAAAACAAAATTTTTCAAACTTATAGCATCACTTATTCTTCCTATAGGTTTAGGTTCATTAGCAGGATTATTCACGGCAAAAGCAATACCCGAATGGTTTGATACATTAGCAAAGCCGTCATTCAACCCACCAAGTTATTTGTTTGGACCCGTTTGGACGGTATTGTACATTCTTATGGGAATTTCTATGTTTTTAATTTGGAACACCCCTAAAACGGAACTTAGACAAAAAGCATTATTGGTTTTTGGAATTCAATTGTTTTTTAATTTTTGGTGGAGTATTTTATTTTTTTCCTTTCATACAATTTTAATTTCAGTAATTGATATTTTATTGATGTGGGTTTTAATTATTTATATGATAATTCTTTTCAAAAGCATAAAACCAATCGCTGCCTATTTACAAATTCCCTATTTGCTTTGGGTAACATTTGCCTCGGTTCTAAATATTTCGATTTGGTATTTAAACAATTAAAATATCAATATGTCAAATAATGTTATTGCTCAAGTTATAAATGCTGGGAAAACCTACAAAACAGGTGACACCGAAATCACTGCTTTACAGCCTTCTACAATGGATTTGAATGCTAGCGAACTCACGTTAATTATTGGCCCTTCGGGTTCAGGAAAAACAACATTGCTTTCGTTATTTGGTTGTGTAATTTATCCAACTTCTGGAGAAGTTTTTATTGACAAGATCAAAATAAATGATTTGAATGAAAATGATTTAGCAGCGATTCGATTGAAAAAAATCGGATTTATATTTCAACAATTCAATTTGGTTGCACCATTTAGTTCTTTGGATAATGTAATGTTGCCAATGATGTTGCAAGGAGTTACTGAAAAAGAGGCAATTAAAAGAGCAACGGCTGCGCTTACAAATGTTGGAATGAACGAAAAATTAAATAAGTTACCTAAAACACTTAGTGGTGGCGAGCAACAGCGAGTTGCCATCGCTCGTGCACTAGTAACCAATCCTGAGATGTTGTTATGTGATGAACCCACTGCTTCTTTAGATGTTAAAAGTACGGCTGTGGTTATGGAACAACTAAAACAAATAGCCAAAAACGGAAAAGCCGTTGCCGTTGTTACGCATGACACCCGGCTCAGGCCATTTGCGAACAGGGTTGTATACGTGAATGATGGAATGGTTTCCGATAAGCCTTTTGAAGAAGAAATAATAATTCCAAAATAAAATTTTATGAAATCAAGTTTTATTATTATTCTTATATTAATTTCTTGTTTGCTAATAACTTGTAAAAATAAAGAAGCCGACAGTAAAAATTCAACTAAGAAACCGGTTGTTGCCATACAACAAGTCGTTGGCATTGGCAAGATTGAACCAGAAAATGAAATCATTCAGCTTTCGGCAGAGGTAGATGGAATTGTCGAGAAAATTTATAAAAATGAAAATGACACTGTTAATAAAGGTGATTTAATTTTTGAATTAAAGCATTCAATTCAGGACGCTACTATTGTTCAATTAAAACAAGCGGCGGCGGTACAAAAAGCGCAAATAAAGGTAGATGAAAGTGCGATAAAAGAACTGCAAATTAAGTATGCAAATTCCTCGGTTGCTTCACAACGGCTTATAAATTTATTGGCAAAAGGAGCTGAAACGCAACAAGCAGTTGATAATGCCACAACAGAAATGCAATCCTTGATGGCCAACATTGATAAGTCGCAAGCAACTGTTCTAGTTTCTAAAATGAGATGGAAAGAAACAAATGCCCAAACAGCTATTGCAATGGCTGAGTTAAAACAAAAATTTAAAACAGCTCCTGCAAAAGGTATTCTCTTGGAATTAAACATCCAAACAGGAAATTATATTGACAGCAAACAAATCGTTGCACAAATAAACACTGGTGGGAAAACAGTTGCCGTGTGTGAAATTGATGAGTTATTTGCTGCTAAAATTAAGATTGGACAATCGGCCATTATTAGAAATTTTGGAGCTTTAGATACGCTCTCCATTGGAAAAGTTTATTTCACCTCTTCTTTTCTTAAAAAAAAATCATTGTTTACTGATCAGTCTGGGGAAAAAGAAGACCGAAGAGTGAGAGAAATAAAAATTTTGTTAGATAATCCCGCGACGATTTTATTAAATTCAAGAATTGAATGTGTAGTATTTATAGCAAAAAATAAGAAATAAAATGTTTTTACTAAAAACTGCTTGGAAATTTATTCGTTTCGACAAAGTCAAAAGTATTGGCGTTGTGGTTGGAATAATGATTAGCACTTTTTTGATTGGTCAACAATTGGGCATTTTCATTTTTCTTACTAATGCGATGAAAGCATTAGCCACAAATGTAAAAGCAGATGTTTGGGTGGTGGACAATAAAACGAAAGACGTAAATCAGTTAGGCAAATTAGATGTTAGAACACTACGCGTAGTACAAGGTATTTCTGGTATAAAGGAAGCTTTTCCTGTTTTAATAACTGGTGCTGCTGCCAATTATCAAAATGGTGAAAGTGGCGCAATTACACTGATTGGTGTTGATATTGAAAAACTAAATTTAATATTAGACTCGTCCAAAATAATTGCGGGAAAGCCATTCGATTTGCAGACAGATGGAGCAGTGTCCGGAGAATATTACGAAAGAGAAAACTTAGGATCTAATATTGATTTGGGAACCGAATTGGAAATTAATGGGAAGCGCGCTTTTTTCAAGATGCAAACGAAAGGATTTCGAGGTTTTGGCGCAAGTTTTTGTGTTACAACTATTGATAAAGCAAGGTATTTTTCTAATCAATCGCCAAATACCATTAGTGCCGTACTTGTGAAATTACAACCCAACCAAAATGCCGATAGCGTTTCAGCTTTTATCAATAAAACTATTTTTGGTGTGAAAGCTTGGCCGTCAAAAAAATTGGCAAATGCCACAGTAAAGAAAATATTAGGAAGTAGCGGCATTGCATTAAGTACGGGAACACTAATTGTTTTTGCATTGGTAGCTGGCTTTTTTATTATTGGTTTAACAATGTACACGTCGGCCTTGGACAGATTGAAAGACTATGGAACGCTAAAAGCCATTGGCGCTAGCAATAAATTTATTAGTCGGTTAATTTTGACACAAGCCTCCATATTTGCAATTGTTGGTTTTATAATTGCTTACCTTTTACTTCTTGGTTTTCAAAAAGGAGTTGCATCTTCAGGCTTAATATTTAGTTTTTCACCATTGCTTCTATTTATTATTTTTATCGTTATTGGATTAATATCTCTTGGCGGTGCCTCCTTTGCATTACGACGAATAAAAGGAATAGAACCAGCATCCGTATTTAGATAAAGTTTAAAAAAATGAAAAAAATATATTTATTATTTGCCATAACATTTATCTTTATTGTCAACGATGTAGTTGCACAATCAACTATTACATTGTCTCAAGTAATTAATGCATCTTTTAATAACAGGAAAAATATTCAAGTGGGCAAAATTGACATAGAAATACAGCGACTAAAAACGAAAGCCTTGTATAAAAAATATGGACCGCAAGTGTCGGCAGAATACAATTATACCTATAATCCTATTTTGCAAAGTTCTATTATTCCAGTTGGCAAGTTCAATCCAGCATTGCCGCCTGATGCCACTGAAAATATTCAGTTTGGCACCACATGGTCGCAATCAGCAGGAATAACGGCGTCTCAACCATTATTTGATTTGTCAATAAAAAAACAAATAAACGAAAACAGATTGCAAGAAAAGATAAATAGCGCATCTCAAGCACAAACAGAATATGAACTAGCGTATGAGGTATCAAAATCATACATAAATATTTGGTTGCAACAACAGCAAATAAATCTTGCCGTTACAGATACTTGTAGAACGTGGCTGAGTTATCAATTGCAATCAGAAAATTATACAGCAGGTCGTTTATTAAAATCTGAATTGAATACAGCCATCATCAATCACAATAATACAAAACAGCAATTAACGGATGCAAAACTGCAGCTAATTGAAAATAAAATTTATTTGATGTACGTAAGTGGAATACTGGAGAGTGACGTAGATGATTTTAATATTGATACCTCTTTTTTTGAAAACACCAATTTAATGGTGGTAGACACAAACATTGTGGCAGACAGTATTCCTGTTTTTCGGCAGTTAAATTTGCAAAAACAAGTTTCACTACTTCAGCAAGAAACCGAAAAGTCAAAATACATCCCAGTCGTAAGTCTTGAAGGTTTTTTGGGTGCCAATCAATTTAGTAACGATTTTAATCCTACAAAATCCAATTCTTGGTTTGGCTATAGTTTTATTGGTTTAAATGTAAAATTTCCTTTTCTACTTGGCGAAGATAGAAACGGTAAACTAGAACAACTGCAATTACAAGCGCAACAATACAGTAAAAGGCTTGAAGATAAAGCTGCTCAATTCAATCAAGAGTCGTTAACTGCTCAATTAGAATTGAGCCGACTGCAACTTAAATTAAAAACACAAGAAGATAATATTGTGCTTTATGAAGAAACTTTAAAAATTCTGCAAGATCGGTTTAGAGAACAACAAATAACTGCTAATGAATTAAATCGGCAAGAATATGAGCTGCAAAAATTATTGAAAGAGTACCAAAACACAAAAGTGGAGGCTTGGCTATTTGGGCTTTCCTATCTAAACGCAACAGGACAATTAAACAAATTATGGAAGTAAATTATAATTTAAACGCCATCGCCAAGAAAAAGACTGTAATAGTTGTAGGTGGTGGCTTCGCGGGTATTCAATTGATAAAAGCATTGGATGAAAAACTCTTTGATGTCATATTGATTGATAAAATAAATCACCATCAGTTTCAACCCTTGTTTTATCAGGTTGCAACATCGCAGCTTGAACCATCTAGCATTTCATTTCCGCTTCGAAATATATTTAAAAGAAAAACTAATGTTCAAATTCGTTTGGCAACAGTATTAAGTATTGACAAAACTCAAAATAAAATCACTACTAATATCGGGGATTTTGATTACGATTATCTGGTAATCGCCATTGGTTGTACCACCAATTTTTTTGGCAATGAAACCATAAAAGAAAATTCGCTCACCCTAAAATCTACTTATGATGCCATCACCATTCGCAATCACATTCTACAAACCTTTGAAACCATAATTTCAGCAAGTGACGAAGAAAAAGAAAGTTTATTCAACTTTGTAATTGTAGGTGCAGGACCCACAGGGGTTGAAATGGCAGGCGCATTTGCAGAAATCAAAAAAGATGTTTTGCCAAAAGATTACCAAGGCATTGACTTTTCAAGATTAAATATTTTGCTGATTGAAGGAACTAAAAACACTTTGAACAGTATGAGCCCGATGGCACAACTTGCTTCAAAAAATTATTTAGAAAATATGGGAGTAAAAATTTACAACGAAACATTTGTAAAAAATTATGACGGAAATGTTCTTACACTCAACACAGGCGAAACGATAAAAACAAAAACAGTTATTTGGGCAGCAGGTGTTACAGGAAATAGAATTGAAGGTTTTAATCCTGAAATAATTACCCCAACGAACCGACTAAGAGTAAACAAGATTAATAAAGTTTTTGAAAGCGAGACTATTTTTGCTTTGGGTGATATTGCTTATATGGAAACACCTCAATATCCTAAAGCACATCCGCAACTTGCCAATGTTGCTATCAATCAGGCTAAGTTATTGGCAAAGAATTTAAAATATTTAGAGCAAAACAAACCCACAAAAGACTTTGAATACAAAGACCTTGGTTCGATGGCAACTATCGGCAGAAACAAAGCGGTTGTTGATTTGCCTTTTGTTCATTTCAGTGGCTATTTTGCTTGGCTCACTTGGATATTTGTTCACTTGATGCTAATTTTAAGCGTAAAAAACAAACTCATTATTTTCATCAATTGGGCTTGGGCTTATATCACTAAAGATACTTCATTAGCACTCATTCTTTCACAAAAAAACAAAACGAAAGTAGATAATTGAAAAAGGAATCAGAAAGAGAGACGAACCAAATAATTTTAGATATAACTAGTATTATTAGAGAAAAGTGTCCTGAATTGCTGAAATAGCTGAGTAAAATGCAAGTAACTGTTCTTTACAAGAAAATTCAGAAATAAACGGTATAGCCTTAACAAACTACTATGATTCAATCGTAACTTTACTGGAGAAATATAAGAAGAATAATGCTGAAAAAGTGCAGACAAAAACCAATGAAAATTTACTAATAGCCGAAATTAAAACAATGCATTTAAATAATTCATATAAAATTTATTAGCAGAAATTAAAATTAATTTCAATAAACTGCTACTAGATTTCCTAAATTTTAACGCTAAAGAACGTAATTAGAAGATGGTTAATTAGTCAAATAAAAAATAAGTTATGAACTGGTTTATACTAATCCCTTAAGGCATTGCAATAATTGCATTAATTGTTTTTTTGATTAAAAGAAATCAAAAAGATGAAAAACAGTACGAAGAATTTTTAAATAATGATTATCCAAAAAAACCTGAAGAAGAATTTGAAGAAGATTAAAGAGTTATAGAAATTTAATGCTTAAAAAATTATGTTTAAATATATTTTAGGTTTTATCACCCTTGTGCACGGGGTAATTCATTTTATTGGGTTTGCAAAAGCATTTAACTACGGTAACACTACTCAAATTAGTAAAGAAATTTCAAAACCAATTGGAATGCTTTGGCTGTTAACCGCGTTTTTGTTTATTACCACTACTGTTTTATTGTTGTTAAAGAAAGATGAATGGTTAATTTTTGGAGTATTTGCAACCGTCATTTCACAAATATTAATTGTTACAGTTTGGAAAGACGCCAAATTTGGAACCATTGCCAACATTATTATTCTTATTGCTTTAGTTTTAAATTGGGGAAGCTATCGTTTTGAAAAAGGCTATCAAAAGGATGTAAAAGAAAATTTGCAGCGCACTAATATGACGAAAACAGATTTTTTGACTGAAGCAGATTTGCTGCCATTACCCAAGCCTGTTCAACGCTACTTGAAATATTCAGGCGTACTAAACAAACCTAAAGTAAAAAATATGCGCATTGTCTTTGAAGGACAAATGAGAGAAAAAGGAAAAGATTTTTTTCCTTTCACCTGCGAACAATATAATTTTTTTGATGAACCCACGAGACTGTTTTTTATGAAAGGAAAAATAAAAGGTTTTACTTTCTCGGGTTATCATAAATACAGCAAGGCAATTGCTATGATGGATATAAGACTTTTTGGCTTTTTCTCCGTTGTTAAAATAGATGGAAAAGATATGGACAAAGCCGAAACCGTAACGCTTTTTAACGATATGTGTTTGATGGCTCCTGCAACTTTGATTGACAAACGAATTATATGGGAAGCCGTTGACAGCAATTCGGCAAAAGGCACTTTTACAAATCAAGCAATTACAATTTCAGCCATTTTATATTTTAATGAAAAAGGGCAATTGATCAATTTTATTTCCAACGATAGAGATGTAAATCATTATCCATTTTCTACACCAGTACGTAATTATAAAAAAACAAACGGCATAAATATTATGACGTATGGCGAAACTATATGGCATTATCCTGATGGGAAATTTACGTATGGGAAATTTAATTTGAAAGAGATTGAATATAATGTTTCGGAATTGAAATATTAGATTATAAGATGTAATAAAGGGTGGCATCTTGCTCATACTATGTCAAAAAAACCAAAGACGGAGAAGCGAATTTCTTGACCGCACATTATTCAGGAATAAAAATCGTGTTAGCGCTACTTTAATCGAATCAATAGTGTTATACCAAACTAATTTATATTATAGTCCAAAGTGTACTGGTATAATACCGATATAGTATAAAAATAGTCTGATTTTTATTGGACTGTATTGAATACATAATCGGTATTACTTCTTTTCGTTGGATTAATATTTTTAGGTATAGAAAAAACATAAAATGGCAAGAAAAGAAAGAAGAGGAACGGTTAAAAATAGTTACACCTAAGACAATAAAGCAGATACAAAAAAAATAGTAAAACAGATAATCTACACTAAGTATGAACTTTGAAGAAATAATACATTACAGACGTTCAGTAAGACATTACAAAGACATCTCGATTGATGTTGAAAAGGTAAAATATTGTTTATCACTAGCTGCATTAGCTCCAAATAGTTCCAATATGCAACTTTGGGAGTTTTATCATATTACAAATTCTGAAATTTTAAAAAAGCTTTCCGTTGCATGTTTGAACCAACAATCGGCAACAACAGCGCAACAATTAATTGTTTTTGTCACAAGGCAAGATCTATATAGAAAAAGGGCAAAAAAAATGATGGATTTGGAAACCCAAAATATTCTCAAAACCAGTCCTAAAGAGAAACAAGAAAAACGGATCAAACAATGGAAATTATATTACGGGACAATAATGCCATTTTTATATTTCCGTTTTTTAGGAATTATAGGTTTTCTTAGAAAAATATTAGTAATCATTGTCGGGTTTTTTAGACCAATCACCTATCAAGTATCCGAATGCGATATGAGAGTTGTTGTTCATAAATCCTGTGCTTTGGCAGCACAAACATTTATGTTGGCAATGGCAAATGAAAGATACGATACCTGTCCGATGGAAGGCTTTGACAGCAAAAAAGTAAAACATATTTTGAATTTACCTTTAGGAGCAGAAATAAATATGATTGTTTCTTGCGGAAAAAGAGAAGAAGGCGGAGTTTGGGGCGATAGGATGAGAGTTCCTTTTGATGAAATATATCAAAGAATTTGAAATACAAAATGCGTTGTTCAATATGTATAAGTGTCTGATAATAAATAATTATGCTTTGAAATCCTCATTTATCAAGGTTCAGCTTTCAAATCCCGAACGGCTGATTAATCTTCTTTATGGTGTATTTGCCGCAACTAAGAAATTTATAAAAGAAATCAAATCAAATTACAAAACCCATGTCAAAAGTAAACAATAACAAAACCCCGACGGAAAATCCTCATTCATTAAAAGTTGAAGAAGTTGCGAAGCTACTAGATGTTAACCTGCAAATTGGCTTAAAAGAAAGCAATGTTAATGAACGAATTACAAAATATGGTTTAAACAGTTATGCAGAGCAAAAACAAAAAAGTATTTGGCTCATTTTATGGGAACAATTTAAAAGCCCCATAATAGTATTGCTTGTTGTAGCTGCTGGATTTTCTTTTTTCTTTCAAGATTGGATAGAAGGGTTTTCGATTATAGGAGTGATTTTTATTACTACAGCCCTTGGTTTTTTTATGGAATTACAAGCCCGTAATTCTATGAAGGCACTTAAAGAAATGGACACTAGTGTTTCAAAAGTTTGGAGAGACAATGCCTTAAAAGAAATCCCGTCTGAAAAAATTGTACCCGGAGATATATTGGTGTTAGAAGCTGGCGATATGGTATTAGCCGATGCAAGATTAACAGAAGTAAATCAATTTGAAGTGGATGAATCTTCTCTGACGGGAGAATCTTTGCCCATTGAAAAAAATATTGAAATTTTAAAAAAAGAGGTAGCACTTGCTGACAAAACCAATTTAATTTTTAAAGGAACTTCAGTTGTAAAGGGCAATGCCAAAGCCATTGTTGTTAGTACAGGATTACACACAGAATTAGGAAAAATTACCCAGTTGGTAGAAACCGCAAAGCAGGATGATACTCCTTTAGAAAAGAAACTACAGGGGCTTACGAAAGTTTTAATGGTAATTACGGCTGTATTTGCCAGCATATTTATTATCACCGGTTTGTTGCAGGGCAAACACTTTTATATTATTGTGGAAACAGCATTAGCATTGGCCGTGGCTGCAATTCCAGAAGGGCTTCCAGTAGTCAGTATTATTGCACTTACTTATGGAATGTTGCGTCTGGCCAAAAAAAAGGTGCTGATCAAAAGATTAGCATCAGTAGAAACACTTGGGGGAATCAACATCATTTTTACAGATAAAACCGGTACACTCACAGAAAATAAAATTGATGTAAACAGCTTGTTGTTTTTTGATGAAGACATAGCGATAGATAAAAATCAAAAAGACAGCCGTACCGTAGTTACAAAAAATAAAGATGCTTTTGAAAAGCTACTTATCATCGCCACTTTATGCAATAACGCCGTAAGCAAAAAAGAAAAAAATAAGAAAAAATATTTGGGTGATCCTATTGAAATTGCCCTATTGCAATTTGTAAATACTAGCAAAACAAAAGCAGCAGAAATAAACGCATCGAATCCTCGTATTGCAGAAGAACCTTTTAATTCCGAAACAAAATTAATGGCCACTTTACATAAAAAGACTAAAGGCAACTTTGTAGCAGCAAAAGGTGCTGTCGAGGAATTAATTACTAAATGCAGTTCCTATTGTGTAGGCGATACGATAATTCCTTTAAAAGAGGCTGACAAAAAAATATTTCTACAAAAAGCAGAAGCTGCTCAGGCTCAAGGCTCAAAAGTACTGGCATTTGCTTTTAAAGAATCCGGTAAAATAGCTGCCAAAAATTTTTCAACTGACTTAACACTTGCAGGCTTAATAGGGTTTTTAGATCCACCCCGAATGGAAGTGGTAGCAGCCTTGCAATCCTGCAGGGATGCAGGTATTAAGGTAATTATGATAACAGGCGACCATCCTGCAACAGCACTCAATATTGCTGAAAAAATAAAGCTATCAGAAAACGAAAATGTGGTTATCAATGGCGCAGCATTAGAATCAAAATTGTCTGATAAAAAATTATTTGACGCGACAATTTTTGCAAGAGTTACCCCAAAACAAAAATTAGATATGGTAAGCCTGTACCAAAAGAAGGGCAATATTGTGGCTATGACGGGTGATGGTATAAACGATGCACCAGCACTTAAAAAAGCAGACATTGGAATTGCTATGGGAATACGCGGCACACAAGTGGCAAAAGAAACAGCAGCAATGATTTTAAAGGATGATTCGTTTAATTCTATTGTGGCAGCCATTATGCAGGGAAGGGTAATTTTTAAAAATATTAAAAACTTTTTAGTATACCTATTATCTTGTAACCTTAGCGAAATATTTATTGTGTTTTTTTATGGGTTATTAAACTTCCCGTTTTCGATACTTCCCTTACAAATACTCTTTCTCAATTTAGTTACTGATATTTTTCCTGCGCTTGCATTAGGGCTTGGTAAAGGCAACGATTTAATTATGAAAATTCCGCCTCGAAATCCGAAAGAACCTATTGTTATTAAAAGAGATTGGTTTACTATAAATGTGTATGCAATTTTGTTAGCATTGCCCATTATGGTGGTAACATGGTACTGTAGTTATTATTTAAAATACGATGCCAAATTGTGTAACAATATCACATTTTTCAGTCTTGCTTTTTCACAATTGTGGCATGTGTTAAATTTATCGTCACGCAAAATTTCCTTTATCAATAATGAGATTACTCGTAACAAATTTATTTGGGCTGCCTTGCTGTTATGTATTGCAATAATGGCTGTTTTCTATTTTGTAAGTCCGCTTAATAAAACTATTGGTCTTCAAATGTTAAGTATAAATACTTGGTTAATAATAACTGCAACAAGCCTTGCTCCAATAGTTTTAATCCAAATTTTTAAACGAGTATTTAAAATTATTGATTAATATTTGTTCTACGCATTCCAAACAGCTTTCATAATATTAAATTTATAAATAATATGCCTCTTTTGATTCTTTTGCGTCACGGACAATCCACTTGGAATCTAGAAAACAGATTTACAGGAAGTACAGATATTGACCTTTCACCATTAGGAAGAAACGAAGCTGCAACTGCCGGAATACGATTGAAACCTTTTCCCATCGATTTGATTTTTACTTCGATGTTGAAAAGAGCTATTCACACGGCGGATATTGTCCTTGCTGAGTTGGCGAAAAAAACACCAATTATTCAAAACAGTGCTCTAAACGAAAGAAATTATGGTGATTTACAGGGCTTGAACAAAGCAGATACCATTGAGAAATATGGCGAGAAGCAAGTGCAATTATGGAGAAGAAGTTTCGAAACAGCACCGCCAAATGGAGAAAGTTTAAAAGACACTTTCGATAGAGTATTCCCATTTTATAAAGAAAAAATCGAACCCGAATTGAAAGCTAAAAACATTCTCATAATAGCACACGGGAATAGTTTGCGCGCTTTGATTATGTATTTAGAAAATATAAGTTCAACTGGAATTAGCAATTTTACTATCGCCACTGGAATTCCTAGAGTTTATGAGTTTGATAAAAAACTGAAGTTACAAAAGGTACATTATATCGAAAATAACGGCGAAATAATAGACGGCAATAATAAACTTCAAGAAAATAATGAATAACACGTTAAAAGAAGTATAAATTAAAATAGGGTCTAATTACATCGTTTTCGTTGAAAGCAAATTCCATTTTTCACTAAAACAATATACAAATTATTCTAAAAAAAATTATTTCTCATTTTAAATTTTTACTTTTGCTATCCAAAATTGACTTAAAGAAACATACACATGAGAACAATACAATTTAGAGAAGCGATTTGCGAAGCAATGAGTGAAGAAATGCGTCGCGATGAGTCGATATACTTAATGGGTGAGGAAGTAGCAGAATACAATGGAGCTTACAAAGCCTCTAAAGGAATGCTTGCCGAATTTGGAGAAAAGAGAGTAATTGACACCCCAATTGCAGAACTTGGTTTTACTGGAATTGCAGTTGGTTCAGCTATGAATGGTTGCCGACCGATTGTGGAATACATGACGTTTAATTTTGCCTTGGTTGGTATTGACCAAATTATAAATAACGCTGCCAAAATGCGTCAAATGACAGGAGGTCAATTTAACATTCCTATCGTTTTTCGTGGGCCAACAGCATCTGCAGGTCAATTAGGAGCAACACATTCACAAGCGTTGGAAAATTGGTTTGCCAATACGCCAGGTCTTAAAGTAATTGTTCCATCGAATGTTTATGATGCAAAAGGACTTTTGAAATCAGCGATTCGGGATAATGACCCTGTTATTTTTATGGAGTCAGAACAAATGTATGGCGACAAAGGCGAAGTGCCGGATGGCGAATATACGATTCCAATTGGACTTGCTGACGTGAAACGCGAAGGGACAGACGTAACAATTGTATCTTTTGGAAAAATCATCAAAGAAGCCTACATCGCCGCTGATGCTTTAGCCAAAGAAGGAATTTCTTGTGAAATTATCGATTTAAGAACCGTTCGTCCTATGGATAATGAAACGATTTTGACTTCGGTTAAAAAAACAAACAGATTGGTAATTCTTGAAGAAGCTTGGCCTTTTGCAAGTATTTCTTCCGAGATTACGTATATGGTTCAAGAACGTGCTTTTGATTTTCTTGATGCTCCAATTCAACGTATCACCACTGCCGATACTCCAGCGCCGTACTCACCAGTATTGCTAAAAGAATGGTTGCCAAATGCCGAAGACGTTGTAAAAGCAGTAAAAAAAGTATTGTATAAAAAATAATTTTTAATTTTAAAATTCTTCTGTTTCGGAACTTTAAAATCAATTTTTTATCGAATTAACTATATTTGAAACTTCATAGAATTCTAAATTCGATGAAGTTTTTTTTGATTATGAAAAAATACATACTATTCATTTTATTCTTTTTATTTGCTACCACAAGCCTTCTTTTTGCTCAAACAAAAGTTAGCGGTGTTATTGTAGACAAGGCAAATAATCCTGTTCCTTTTGCAAACATTGCTTTCAAAAATTCTAATGAAGGTGTTGTGTCTAATGAAGATGGGATTTTTTATTTAGAATCTTCAAAAACATATCAAACAATCGTCATTACTTCAGTGGGATTTTCTGATAGGGAAATCACATTGAATAAATCGGTTAATTACAACATTACTGTTCAACTTGCCGAAATCATAAGCCTAAATGAAGTGGTTGTTTATAGGGGAAAAACATCTAAAAAAAATAATCCGGCACTTGATATTCTTAGAAAAATTTGGGAAAGAAAACGTAAAAACGGTTTGCACTTGTTTGACCAATACCAAATGGAAAAGTACGAGAAAATAGAATTTGACCTGAATACCATTGACACGGCTTATATGAAAAAGAAGCTCTTCAAAGGAATGGAATTTATTTTCAATCAGGTGGACACGTCAAAGGTGACAGGGAAAACTTATTTGCCTATTTTTATAAACGAAGCCTTGTCGGATGTTTATGGAGACAATAAATTAAAGAAGGTTAAAGTGAAAACTAAAGCCAATAAAACTTCTGGATTCAATGGCAATCAGCAAATCTTGGTATTTGTAAACGATTTATACACGGATTTTGATGTTTATGACAATCACATCACTTTTTTCGACAAAAGCTTCACGAGTCCTTTATCTACAACAGGAGTTGATGTTTATAATTATATTTTAAGAGACAGTTCTTACATTGACAAGAAATGGTGTTACAACATTGTTTTTTATCCAAGGCGTAAAAATGAATTGACTTTTAAAGGCGATTTTTGGGTTAGCGACACCACTTTTGCCATAAAAAATATCAATATGGCTGCTACCAAAAGCGCCAATATTAACTGGGTAAAAGACATTTATATCGAGCAGGAATTTGAAGTTATGAATGATTCTGTTTTTCTTTTGACCAAAGATTATATGATGACGGATTTCGCTTTGAACAAAAAAGAAAAATCCAAAGGAGTTTACGGAAAACGAACCACTTTTTACAGAAACCATAAATTCAATAACGAAATACCCGAGAAATTCTACAAGGATGAAGTCAATTATTTAGACAAAGAAATTTACAATAAACCGGAAGAATATTGGGATAAAAACCGTTTCGAAAATCTGACCAAAGATGAAAAAGGCGTTTATAAAATGCTCGACACCTTGCAAACCGTCAAGAAATTCAAACAACTATATAGCTTAGTCGAAATATTGGATAGTGGCTACATTAATTATGGAAATTTTGATTTTGGCCCCATATATTCAGTTATTGGAAATAATGTTGTCGAAGGATTGCGTTTGCGAACCGGAATCAGAACTTATTATGGCCCCAACGATCCTTGGCGATTACAATCGTATGTCGCCTATGGATTCAATGACGATAAATTCAAATACGGACTTACCGGAAAATGGATGGTCGAAAAGAAAAAAAGAATTATCATATCAGCCGGAAACCGCAGAGACATTGAACAAATCGGCGCTTCTCTCACATCAACAAACGATGTTTTGGGGCGCAGTTACGCTTCTTCGGGACTGTTGACATTTGGAATCAACGATAAACTAACCAATGTCAATTTGAGCAATATTCAAGTGGACATAGAACCCATAAAAAACCTGACTTTTGGAGCAGGAGTTTCTTTCCGAACCTTACAATCGGCCACGCCATTATTTAGCTTGGATTATTACACGGATTTATCCCAAACCACCATAAAAAGTCAAGTAAAACAATCTGAAGTAAACGTGCAAGTCGAATTTACTCCAAAAAGGGAAACTATAGGTTACGGTGTCGAAAGAGATTATGCCGACAGCCCTTTTACCAGTCTTTTCGTGACCTACAGTCAAGGATTCAAAGGATTGTTTTCCAGTGATTTCGACTACAAAAAACTGCAATTGTATTACAAACAACCCATAATTATTGGGCCATTGGGACGATCGAACATCATTCTCGAAATGGGAAAAACCTTCGGATTCATACCACTCGGGTTAATGAGCATTGTACCAGGAAATCAATCTGTCTTTAATATTTCCAACACATTCAACAATCTTAAATTCTACGAATTTGTAACCGATCAATATGTTACCTTGAAGTGGGATCACGACTTTCAGGGACGGTTTTTTGGCAGAATTCCTTTTATGCGAAAGCTAAATTGGCGCGAAAACATTGGCGTGAGATCAGTTTATGGAACGGTTTCGGATGAAAATAGAGCCATCAATGCTTCGGGTTTAGTGTACAACGCACCCGAAAAAGTGTATTGGGAATACAGCGCAGGAATTGGAAACATATTCAAATTTTTTCGTGTCGATTTTTCGTGGAGAGGAAATTATCTCGAAATGCCGGATGCCAGTAAATTTGCGGTTAAAGTATCTTTAGGATTTTATTTTTAGAAGCCATTCCTGCTTTACAGTTCCACGGCATTCACTTTTGAAAAGTGAGCCACGAATTGCACAAATTTGCACGAATTACAATTTGTCTTCACAACACGAATTCTTAAGACAGCGAGCATTCGTGCAATTTGTGGTGAGAAACTTTAAATTCGAATTCCGTGCACCGTCAGGGCTAAAAACGAAATTATGCAACAAGCGATTCAACATCTTTCCCAAATAGACGCTGTTTTCAAACACATTGTCGAAAAATATGGAACGCCAACAATTCCAAAACGGCCACAAGGTTTCGAAACTTTGGTACTCTTGATTCTGGAACAACAAGTTTCTATAGATTCGGCAAAAGCCACTTTTTTAAAATTAAAATCCAAACACGAAACCTTTTATCCCGAATTACTTCTTTCTTTTTCGGACGAAGAGTATCGAAACATTGGCGTAAGCCGACAAAAAACCTCCTACATCAAGGCGCTATCCCATTCGATAATTCACAAAGAAATTGACATAGAAAGTCTGGCTACCAAATCTGCCCAGCAAGTTCGGGAAGAATTAATTAAAATCAAGGGAATTGGAAACTGGACTATCGATGTGTATTTGATGTTTTCACGGCTCACATAAAAAAGTTGGGGAGAAGTTATAAATTTGCCTAAAAAAAGC
>Ga0209702_10000790_pt1 | contig 65335 bp, 55 predicted proteins | sample FRY01_FD_187210 | JGI IMG/M metagenome (GOLD analysis project Ga0209702, IMG submission 187210) | Freshwater microbial communities from Lake Fryxell liftoff mats and glacier meltwater in Antarctica - FRY-01 (SPAdes) (version 2) | ecosystem: Environmental > Aquatic > Freshwater > Ice > Glacier... | reverse complement strand
AGGGGACTGGCAAAGATGCACACCCAGAACCTGATGGAGGCCATAGCCTATAATTTATACCGAAGCCCTGGGATAATTGTGTCCAATGCAAAAAAAGACTGACAAAAAGCTGATAAAAAAGCTCTCTTCCGGTCTTTAAACCGAACATTAGTGCTGAATTTATTGAAATTGAACGCTAAAAATCCTCCAAAATCATAAAATAGTGCCAACGAAAATTTATCTAACATTATGCAACGGTCTTGAAGTTTTAAAAACTTCGTAAGTCTTTATATCAAATCCAAAACCAGCCAACAAAAAAATCGAGGTGCTTTATAAAAAACACCTCGATTTATAATCGGCGAAAGCCAAAAAAATATTAATTATTCAAATGATCTATGATAAGATTGGCTAGTTCTACGCCAATTCTTTCTTGAGCTTCGTTTGTACTTGCGCCAATATGTGGCGTTAAAGATACTTTTGCGTGTTGTAATAAATCTGTACGAGGATTTGGTTCATTATCAAAAACATCTAATCCAGCAAAACCAACTTTTCCGCTATTTAAAGCTGCAATCAATGCATCTTCGTCTATTGTTCCACCTCTAGAGCAGTTTACTACACCAACTCCGGCTTTTACTTTTTTAAATTCCTCTACACCTAACACCGGCTTTTCTGTAAAAGGAATATGTAAACTAATAAAATCCGATTGTGCTAAAAGCTCATCCATGGTTGCTTTTTTAACAGGAACATCAACAGTTACACCGCCAGAAAGCGCTAATTTTAAAGTCTTAGGAATATCGTATAAATCGAAAGCCAAAACATCCATCCCTAATCCTAAGGCAATTTTTGCAGTTTCTTTACCAATTCTACCAAAACCAATAATACCAATAGTTTTGCCTTTTAACTCAATACCTTTAGCGTAGTTCTTTTTTAAATCGTTAAATTTTGTATTGCCATCTACCGGCATGGTGCGGTTTGCATCGTAAACAAATCTTACTCCGTTAAAAAGATGCGTAAAAACCAATTCGGCTACAGATTGAGAGGAAGATGCTGGCGTATTTTCTACTGCTATACCTTTACTTTTAGCATATTCTACATCAATATTATCCATCCCTACTCCGCCTCTACCAATAATTTTTAAATTTGGACAAGCATCAATTAAGTCTTTTCTAACTTTAGTTGCACTTCTTACAGTAATTCCATCATAAGCGTTTAACTTGCTTATTAATTCTGCTTGTGGAATATTTACGGTATCTACTTCTATCCCCGCCTCTTCTAATAGTTTTTTACCTATCGGATCTATACCGTCGTTTGCTAAAATTCTCATTATTTATTTGTGTTTTGTTGATTTAATTTTAAAGCGTTTTGCTCTGCAAAATCTTGCATTGCTTCTACTAAAACGTGTACACTTGTTATAGGCAAAGCATTATATAAAGATGCTCTAAAACCACCAGAACTACGGTGACCTTTAATTCCTATACAATCTTTTTCTTCGGCGTATTTTAAGAAAGGTTTTTCTAATTCTGGATTTTCCATCACAAAACAAACACTCATGTTAGAACGATCTTCTACAGCAACCGATCCCTTAAATAATGGATTTCTGTCAATCTCTCTGTACAACGTATTTGCCTTAGCAAGGTTTTCTTTAGCAATTTCTGCTACGCCGCCCTTAGATTTTAACCATCTTAGATTCAACATGGATACAAAAACAGAAAATACAGGTGGCGTGTTGTACATGCTCTCTGCTTCTATCTGCTTTTGGTAATCTAACATAGATGGAATTGCTCTGCCCACTTTACCTAAAATTTCATCTTTTACAATGACTAATGTTGCACCAGCCGGACCAATATTTTTTTGTGCACCAGCGTAAATCAAATCAAAATCGGCAACGTTAATTTCTTTGCTAAATATATCTGAAGACATATCGCAAACTAAAGGAATGTTTACTTTAGGAAAGCTGTGAAACTCGGTTCCAAAAATGGTATTGTTAGAAGTGAAGTGAAAGTATTCACTGTCGCTAGCAACATTATATTCTTTAGGAATGTAACTGTAATTTTTATCTTTTGATGATGCTACAACTTCTACCTCACCAAATAATTTAGCTTCGGCAACAGCTTTTTTAGACCAAACCCCAGTATCTAAATAGCTTGCTTTTTTACCTTCTGGCAAAAGATTCATGGCTACCATTGTAAATTGTAAACTTGCACCACCTTGTAAAAAGATAACCGAATAACCTGCTGGCACATTCATCAACTCTTTTACTAAAGCAATAGCTTCATCCATTACGGCTACAAATTCTGGAGCTCTGTGCGAAATCTCTAAAATAGATAAACCTGTATCGTTAAAATTTAAAACCCCTTGAGAGGCTTGTTTGAAAACTTCTTGTGGTAATATGCAAGGACCTGCACCAAAATTATGCTTCATTTTTATGATTTTATTTGATATTTCAAATTTAGAATAATCTTATTGGATATAAGAACGTGTTTAGACTTTATTTAAAACTTGACAATTAATCTTAAATTTAATTGTCTTGCTGTTAAATAATTTGGTATTGCAAATTGAACATTGTTAACATCTGTTATCCATAAATAAGAAACCGTATTGTTGATATTTACGGCATTAAATATCTCGGCGTAAATGATAAAAGATTTAAAATATTTATCAATTAATCTGGGTTTACGGGTACTTTCTGGGTCTAATAGATCTTTAGAAAAACCTATGTCAAATCTTTTGTACGCAGGTATTCTGTAAACTTGCTGGTACCTTGGCGAGTTTGGTGGCCCTGTAGGCAATTTACCACCATACAATAAATTCATGTGTACTTTAAAAGTCGGGCTTTTAAATAATTTATCTTGAAAAAAAGCCGAAAAATTTACTCGCTGGTCTGTAGGGCGTTTGATATAGCCTGGAAAAATGACTTGTGTGCTGCCGTCTTCATTGGTTTGAATATAAGAATCGCCGTTAATATCTTCTGCTGTTTTCATTAAAGAAAGTCTAAAGCTAGATTCTAAATCTTTCACAAACTCGCCACTTAAACTAAAGTCTAAACCAGTAGCGTAACCTTTCGCATTTTGATTGGCATAATACCTTAATCTTAAATTCTCTAAATTATAAGGTGTTAGGTTGTATAAATTCTTGTAATAAGCCTCGGCACTAAAGCGCATATTAGTCCCCAAACCTTTAAAGTTATAATCAGATGATAACACAAAGTGTAACGATTTTTGCGATTTAGCATTCTGATTTATGATACCATCAAAATCTCTAAGCTCGCGGTAAAAAGGAGGTTGAGCATAAAAACCAGCTGCAAATCTGTAAATTAAATCTTTCTCGGTATTTGGGCGATAAGCCATCACCAAACGCGGACTAATCAAAATCTCGTTAGTGAAATTATTAAAGTTTAACCTAATACCTCCAGTATAACTTATTTTATCGTTTATATCTCCTGTATTTTGAGCGTAAGCACTTATTCTAGTCGTACTCAAACTGTTTACAGCATCTACAGATTGCGAAAGCTGAAAGTTGTTGAAGTTATTTGGAATAGAAAATCCAGCCGAATCTATCAATTCAAACTCTTTTAAAGCATCGGCAATTTTATCGTACTGAAACCTTAAACCTGTTTCCCAATAATTCTTTTCTTTGGTAAAATTAAATTTTAAATCGCTAGAAAAGACATCAGCTTTAAGCTCATTTCTTCCATAATTTTGATACGCCCCTATTCCTCTGTTTGCTTTAACCTGTCCAAAATTGCTGCTACCAAAATCGTTGTCAATCTCGCTAAAAATGTAAGAACCTAAAATATCGAAGTTTTCTTTTTCTGTAATCAAGAATAAAGAGTTTATCCATTTTAAAGTGCTGTTTTTGCTAAGCTGACTATTTAACGTGGCCGATGAAACTACATTGGTAAACTCGTCTTGCTCCTGCCCTTCGTAATTCACACTTAACCTTAATAATTGGTTAAATGTACCAAACTCGGTTTCTCTAGATTCTGGCACTAAACCAAACTTGCTACTGTTGTAAATACCCAAAAAGTTTAAACTGGTTTTGTCAGATATTTTCCAGTTAAACAACCCTTGAAAATCATTAAACTGGGGATCATAATTTCCTATGACCGGCTGAGAGTTTAAAACCGAGGTATTTTTCTTGTTTCTGTAAGCTAAAGCGATGCTAAATTTCTGGTAATTAAAAAATGTAGTTGCCGATACACCATTGGTTGCCAAGCCTACAATTACTTGGTTACTATCTGTAGTTTTATAATTTACATCTAAAACCGACGACAGCTTGTCGCCATATTTAGCACCAAAACCACCTGCCGAAAATTTAACGTTACCCACCAAATCTGGATTGATTAAACTTAACCCTTCTTGTTGTCCGTTTCTAACTAAATAGGGTTTGTAAATTTCTATATCGTTAATGTAAATTAGGTTTTCATCAAAATTACCACCTCTCACCGAGTATTGAGAGCTTAACTCGTTATTGGTAGAAACGCCTGGCAATTGCTTTAAAATAGACTCGAAACTTTGAGAAACATTTGGATTAGATGATGCCAATTTAGAGTTGACGGAAATCATTCCCGTATTTCTAGCTTGCTGATCTTCTACCACAACTTGTTTAAGCTGTTGCAGGTCTTTTTGTAAAGTTACTGATAAGTCAACGTCTTTATCAATCACTTTTATCTCCACATTAATGGATTTAAATCCCAAATAAGAAAAGTTAAAAATGTAATTGCCAGGTTTCAGACTGAAACTGTAAGCGCCAATATTATTGGAAACAGTTGCATTTTTTTGATCCTGAATTTTTACTCGTACCCCACCTAAAAACTCTTTTTCTTGATTAGCAACCACACCTTTAACTTTAAAAGTTGTTTGGGCAAAGCCGGCTAAAGGAAAAAACAGAATTAAAAATAGAAACTTTATAAGCATCTTAAAATGCAATTATGCTGAAATTAAATCGGGAGATATATTTTTAAGTTCGGCAATGGCATGAATAGGATTTGTAGATCCAAAAATGGCATTTCCAGCCACCAAAACGTTCGCTCCTGCTTTTAATAACGCTAAAGAGTTGTGAATGCTTACACCACCATCAATTTCTATCATTAAATTTGGGTTAATGGTAGATGCTAAACTCTTTAATTCTCTAATTTTAGAATAAGTATGTTCTATAAATTTTTGTCCACCAAAACCAGGGTTAACAGACATAATCAGGACTAAATCCAAATCGTGAAGAATATCTTTTAACAGCGAAACCGGCGTATGCGGATTTAATGCCACTCCTGCCTTACAGCCCAATTCTTTAATACTTTCTATGGTGCGGTGCAAATGCGTACAAGCCTCGTAATGCACCGTAATAATATGCGCTCCCACTTCCTTAAATTGCTTTAAATACTTATCAGGTTCAACAATCATTAAGTGAACGTCTAAGGGTTTTTTAGCAAAATTGTTAACGGCTGCAATAACCGGGAACCCAAAAGAAATATTGGGAACAAAAACGCCATCCATCACATCAACATGGATTAAATCTGCCTCACTATGGTTAATCATCAAGATATCGTCTTCTAAGGCAGCAAAATTAGCCGAAAGTATGGATGGGGAAATAAGCGGTTTCATGTTTCAAAGATAACAATTAACGTAAATTACACATTAGAAAACGCAAAGAGATTTTTTTTATTCACATCAGGGCGCTCCTATTTCCATCCCACCATTCCAAGGCTCTAGGTCGGGCTACTGCAGGGTGCCGTAATTTTTTAAATGTGAAAAAACATTTAAAAAATGTACTAAACCCTACGTATCCCTAGCGCAAAAACCTTAAAAGATTATGAAGAACGCACAGATAAAAATTTCTTAAAAATTTAGGCACAAAAAAACAGCTTAATTTTAATTAAGCTGTTTTTTTATGCCTATTCGTAAATTATTATATAATTATTAAAATCAAAATAATTACCAATATTGCTGTAATTGAAAGATAAATACCACCATTACCAATTGCATTGGCTTCTTTTTTCATGGTGGTTAACTCATTTCTTAAAGCTTTTTTCTCTTCTCTATTCAACTGAGACCTATCTAAGCTTCTAATTTCATCAACACGACTTTTAATTTGATCAATTTTCATTTGCTGAGCTTCTGTTAATTCTTTGGTGCCTTTTTCTGATGCTTGAGCAACATTAATACTTCCTGTTAATAGAAAGAAAGATAAAGCGATGTACATTAATTTTTTCATGTCTAATCTAATTTAGTGAGTTAATAATTATTAGAGTATTAGGTATAAATATTACGCCAAAATAAACATCATACAATTCTGTTATAAAAACGGCCTTTATTCCAAAAAAGAAACATAACCTGTACTAATTTAAATACAAACTAAGCACTTAATTGCATCAATTTATCTGGATTGTTAAATGCAAAGTCCGATACCAAGTTTTCTATAAATAGATAAGATGGGTAAGGTTTTAAAATTTCTTTCGCTTTATCTACGGTTATTGGTATTTGGTGCGGCGCTAAATATCCCATTCCATAAAAGACACCCTTATCTACTAAAATGCAGCTCTTTTCTAATTGAGTTCTGCCTTTATCTACAATGATATAAGATGGTAAGTAATTTTCTAAATGCAATAAGAAGCTTTCTACCTTTATATTATAGTTAGCCGCATTTTCTTTACAGCTACAAGCCGTTTGTTCTTCTAGTAAAATGCAATCTGTTTGACTTTGCTGTATGCCACATAATTTAGGACACAAGTCAAAATCTGTACACCACTGCCGTAATAAACTTTGTGCATTTGCTAAAGAGCTAAATAAATAGGTGGCTTTAATATTCTTTGCCTTTTTGCCAATACCAAACCGTACATAACCTAACTGATCTTCGTAAACATACAAACACCACCTACGCTCTGGATTTTTAGAAGCTCTATTTTGTGCTGGCCACAATCTTTTAATCTCTATGTTTTCTAAGATTAACGCTTGCAGCTCTGTACCACAAACTTGATGAGAAATTTTTCTGATTTCTCTTAAAAACTCTTGTTTGTTCTTATGCGGACTGTTATTTGAGAAATGACTTAAAATACGCTTATGCAAATTAATAGCTTTGCCCACATATATAATTTTATCCTTTTTATCTTTAAAATAATAAACGCCTGGTTGCCTTGGAATTTGATCTATTTGTCCGCGAGATATAAATGGAGGTAAAGATTGTTCTTTAACTTTTAAAGCATCGGTAATAATGCCATGCTCATCGGCATCTAGCATCATTTTAAAAATGGTACTGGTTGCAAAAGCGTCACCAGCGGCTCTGTGTCTGTTTAAAATATTCACATTTAAACTTCTGGTTAATTTTCCCAAACTATAAGAAGGCAAGCCTGGGAATATTTTACGAGCCAGCCTGACAGTACACAATTTTCTGCTTTGTAAAGTAAAACCTTCTCTTTTTAAATGATGGTTTACGAAAGAATAATCGAAGTTTACATTGTGAGCAACAAAAATTTTACCATCTAATAGCTCGAATATTTTTGGGGCAACACTTTCAAAAGATGGCGCTTGTCTTGCCATCTCATTAGTTATACCGGTAAGTGATTGTATATATATAGGAATCTCTTGAAAAGGATTAATTAAGGTTTCATATTCTGCTATAATTTGCTCGCCATTATGTATAAAAATTGCAATTTCAGTAATACCGTTTGCATTGGCATGTCCACCGGTAGTCTCAATATCTACTATTGCATATAAATTATCCATCAGTCAAAAATAGAATTATTATACTAATATTTTTAGTAAATCTTAAATTATATTTTAATTTAGATTTTAACTTTTAACAGTTTTTAACGCTTTATGTTATATGCTAAGATTAGGTTATTCGTTTCTTATTTTTATCTTCATCCCGATTTATAAATAAACATGAAAATTAGACTTATAACCTTATCATTAGCGGCATTAGCAATATCAGTAAATGCGCAAAGCAAAAAGAAAAAAACAAAAGTAGAAGAGGTACAAATTGTTGCTGTAGATACAGTAAGAATTATGACTGAATTAGACTCGGCGAGTTATTCTTTTGGTTTAAAAATAGCATCGGGCTTAAAAAGCGATGGCGTTAAAACTTTAAATTATGAATTGTTAAGCAAAGGCATGCAAGACGTTTTTGCTAGCCAAAAACTTTTAATTTCTGACGAAGAAGCAGGACCAGCTATTAACGCTTTCCTTAAAAGAATTAGTGAGTCTAGATTTGCTGGAGCAAAAGAAGAAGCTGCTAAATTTTTAGAAGAGAACAAGAAAAACCCTAAAATAACAACAACAGCAAGTGGTTTACAATACGAGGTAATTACTTTAGGAACTGGACCTAAACCTTTAGCAACTGACGAAGTTACTGTACATTACCAAGGTAGTTTAACTAACGGAACCGAGTTTGATAGTTCTTACAAAAGAGGCGAGCCAATAAAGCTATCTTTAAATGGCGTTATTAAAGGTTGGACAGAGGGTGTACAATTAATGCCTACAGGTTCTAAATTTAGATTTTATATCCCTTACGAGTTAGGTTATGGAGAAAGAGGCTCGGGAGAAGTTATCCCGCCGTTTAGCACCTTGATTTTTGATATCGAACTCCTAAAAATTGGAGGATAAAATGATTTAAAAACCGGAAATTAAAATTTTCGGTTTTTTTTTAGGGTAAATATTTAATTAGACGGATTGGTACTGAGTGGAAAGTAGTGAATGGTGAAGATGGAATGATCACTGGGGGAATAGTGAATGTACAGTGGTAAGTATTCTTTTTTGAGTTGAAGATAGAAGTGGTAGCTTTTTTTTTGCGGTAGCTATTTAACAGGTTGCAAAAAAAATATAGTCCCGATAAATCAGAATTAAAACGCCTTAAAATTATTTCTACTTTTAAAGAATCCAGCTTCAAAAAAATATATTATCAGTTTTTTATTTTTTATGCTTCAAAAAAATCAATTCGAGAGTATTTACAAAGAGCATAGTAAAATGGTGTATAACCTTTGTTTAAATTATGTGCAAAGTACAGAAGATTCAGAAGATTTAACACAAGAAATTTTTGTTAAAGTGTACCAAAACCTCCATTTGTTTGACGTTAATAAAGCGTCTTTAAAAACATGGATTTACAGAATCGGAATTAACATTTGCCTAGACTTTATTAAAGCAAAAAAGACTAAAAAAAGGTTTGGTTTCTTAAGTAATTTATTCCATTTAGATAGCAACGAACCAATTGTAAATGTTTCTGATTTTAACCATCCTGGAGTACTTTTTGAGCAAAAGGAAAATTACAAAATACTTTTTGGATACATTAATAATTTACCAGAAAACCAAAAAACTGTGATTCTATTAAGCAAAGTGGAAGGTTTTAGTCAAAAAGAAATTGCCAAAATGATGAATTTAAACATTAAGGCTATAGAATCTTTGTATCAGCGAGCAAAACAAAATATTTCTAAAAAAATAAAATAACACCGAAGGTTAATTGAATTTAAAACGTAAAACTACTCATGAACTTAGAAAACAGATTAAATAAACTAAGCGAAATTAACCAAGTTGATGCTCCCCCATTCTTATATACCAAAATAGAACAAAGGATAAGAAACTTACAGGAGAAAAAAATTAACCCAGTTTTTAAATTTGCCTTTACTGGTTTAATAGCTTTTATTTTAATAACTAATGTGCTGGTTTTAAATAATTATTATGCTTCTAAAAAGTCAAATAATTTAGAAGTAGTAGTTCAAAATATGCAATTACGGAATAATAATACTTTCTATAATGAATAAGATTAGACTATTAACAATTGCTGTAATTGTACTTTTTTTAATGAATTTTGCCATTTTAAGCTTTATTGTGCTTAAACCAAATGAACCTTTTGACGGGCCACCAATGGGTAGAGGAGATGAAAATGGGCCCAAAAAAGTTATTATAGAACGTTTAAATTTAAATCAAGAGCAAGTGAATGCCTACGAAAATTTGATTAAAACCCATCAGGTAGATATTAAAAATATAGCACAAAAAATTAAAGTTGTTAAGCACAAATTGTTTGAATGTTTAGCAACTGACAACGTTACAGAAGCATCAAAATTAGAACTGAAATTAGGAACATTACAAGTAAAAATAGAAAAAACGCATTATAACCATTTTGCTGATTTAAAAAAATTGTGCGAGCCAAATCAAATAGAAAAATTTAATCTGCTAAGTAAAGATTTAGCAAAGTTATTAGCCCCAAATCGCGAAAACCCTAAACAACTATAAACATGAAAAAAATTATCACACCTTGCTTGTTATTACTAATTGGTATTATAATAAGCTGCAAAAAAAACAATTCAAGCACCACAGGAACACCTACAACGGGCACAAGTACTGTTCCAGCAGTTTATGCTAAATTTTATAGCGCAAGTAGTATAACATCAGACGGTACGTTTATTTATATCAAAACAACTGGCGAACCTGACCATAAAAGCGCATACTTTCCAATTTCAAATAGTTTATACGAAGCTTACAGTGGAACCACTTTTACGGGTGTTACCTTTAATAAAAACCCAAATACCATTGCAGCCCAGAACTATACTTTTAAAATACCGCTAAATCCTACAAAAGCAAGTACAAATGCAGCAACTCCCCTAGGGCCTATTGGTGTTGCAATAAATGGAGTGGCTTTTTATAATCAATATGCTGGGCCAAATCAACCTTTAACCAATGAAATTACCAGTTTTGATAAATATTACGGTCACCCCCAACAATCTGGACAGTATCATTACCATGTAGAGCCACTTTATTTAACCACTGTAAAATATACTAAATCTTCGCTTTTAGGCTTTTTATTAGATGGTTTCCCAGTTTATGGTCCAGTAGAAAATGGTGTTACAGTACAAAACTCTTTGCTAGATGCTTATCATGGCCATACAACCGTAACGGTAGATTATCCAAACGGAATTTATCATTATCACATAACAGATGCAGATCCTTACCTTAACGGAAGTGGTTTTTATGGTACAGCAGGCACTGTTACGCGTTAGTTTATTTGGTCTTATTGGCAGTTTGTTTTTAAGTTGTAACAATGCTACAACGCAAGAACAGCCTGAGTTGAAGATTAACCAAACAGACGGCAACTTTCATCAAGAAAATGGCATCATGTTTAACGGAACTTCACTTTTTACAGGATATATTTATAAATTTTATTCTAAAAGTAAAGACACTTTGCACCTAATAGGGTATGTAAATGGCAAAGAACATGGTGCTTGGAAACAATTTTACCCCAACGGAAGATTGAAAGAAACTAGAACTTTTGTAAACGGCAGTAAAGAAGGTAAACATATTGGCTGGTGGGAAAATGGAAGAAAAAAATTTGAAAATAACTTCTTAAATAGCGAATACGAAGGCGCCTGTCAAGAATGGAATAGAGACGGACAACTTATACTTTTTTTAAATTATAAAAAAGGTTACGAGGAAGGCACCCAACAAATGTTTTTTGATAATGGCAAGGTGCGTTCTAATTATGTGATCAAAAACGGAAGAAGGTATGGCTTATTAGGAACAAAAAATTGCATAAATGTATCGAATAGTATTTTTAAGAATTAACATATTCATCTTCATTTTTTCTTTTATGGCTTGCGCCGATGTTGATAAAAGACCTAATTTGCCGTATTATAACCAAGCAGATTTTACACCGATATTTTTAGCAAATAACAATACACTTGACAAAGAAGTAACGCATCAAGTAGCTAATTTCTCGTTAACTAATCAAAACAATCAAAACATTACTCAGAAAGATATTAGCGGCAAAATACATGTTGCCAATTTTATTTTTTCCAGCTGCGGGAGCATTTGCCCTGTTATGACTAAAAACATGAAAATGGTAGAACACGAGTATAAAAACAATGATGAAGTGGTGATCCTTTCTTACAGCGTAACGCCTTGGATTGATAATGTTGCCAAACTAAAAGCATACACCCAGTTAAATGATATTGATGCTACCAATTGGCATTTCTTAACAGGTAGTAAAGCAGAAATTTACAAATTAGCTAGACAATCTTACTTTGCCGAAGAAGATTTAGGGTTTACCAAAGACAGCACCGATTTTTTACATACCGAACATGTTTTGTTGATAGATAAATCCAAACGTATTAGAGGAATTTATAACGGAACTTTGCAATTAGAAATGGAGCAACTCATCAAAGATATTGCCGCATTAAAGGAAGAAGAGAATTAATCTTTAGCGGCATCATCCATTAATTGATGCGCTAAATCTTTACCTAAATACCTATCAATTACAGCATGTACCAAATACAAAATTGGTGTCATTAATATCGCTACAATAAATTTGTAAGTGTAATTTACCAAACCAATGGCAGCAACCATCTGCCAGCTCCAATCATATTGTGGGTTTAAATAAAAAGCAATAAAAATAACCACAAAACTGTCTATCAGTTGTGAAACTAAGGTAGAACCTGTAGCTCTTAACCACAATTTACTATCGCCAGTTAATCTTTTTATGTTGTGAAATATGGTCACATCGGCAATTTGCCCCACTAAAAATGCAATAATGGAACCTACAATAATCCATAAGCCTTGTCCAAAAATACCTGCAAAGGCATTATTCATATTCATGACATCTCCATTAATGGTTTGGTTAACCCAAAAATCGGCACCTACTAGTTTGATAGACAGAAAAACAACGACAAACGCAAACGCAATTAAAATAGAAGCTAGGTAGGATAAAAATTTAACACCTTTAGTACCATAATATTCGTTAATAATATCAGTCATGATGAATACCAAAGGCCATGTTACCACTCCTGCCGACATGTTAAAAGATAAACCCTCGACTCCAAATAAGTTAATATCAAATTTTGCTAGTCCTAAAGATTCTTCTACGGAAAATATTTTTACTCCAATAAACTCCGCTAATATGGCATTAGCAATTAAAAAACATCCTAATATAATGAAGAGCTTATTTTCCTTTGACTGAAATTTCATTGACATCTACTTTTGAACAAAATATTAAATTACAAATTAATAAACCAAAATTTTAAATAATGTTTTTTGATTGCTAAAAATTACCCTTAATTTGAGAAAGTTTATCAATACTATTATACGTGTCTCAAATAACCTCAAAACTTCCTTTAGTAGGAAACTCCATATTTTCTAAAATGACCGCCTTGGCTAATCAACATCAGGCTGTAAATTTATCACAAGGTTTTCCCGATTTTGACATAGACCCAGAGCTGATCAAACTGGTAAATAAAGAAATGAAATTGGGCAACAACCAATATGCACCAATGCCAGGTGTTTTAAGCTTAAGAGAAACTATTTCTAAAAAAACCGAGAAACTTTATCAATCCTATTATCATCCAGAAACAGAGATAACCATAACTGCGGGTGGCACACAAGCTATATTCACAGCAATAGCAACCATTATAAGACCAAACGATGAAGCTATAATTTTTGAACCTGCTTATGATTGTTATGCCCCAACCATTAAAGCTTTTGGTGGCTTAGTAAAAGCTTACGAAATGGAAGCTCCCCATTTTGAAATAGATTGGGCTATGGTTAAAAAATTGGTAACGGCTAACACCAAATTAATTATCATCAATTCTCCTCAAAACCCAACAGGCCGATTGTTTAAGCAGGAAGATATTAATCAGTTAAAGATAATAACTAACAACACAGATATCATTATTATTAGCGACGATGTTTATGAGCATATCATTTTTGATGGTGGCGAACATTTAAGCTTATCTAAATATCCAGAGTTAAAAGAAAGAACGTTTATTACTGCAAGTTTCGGTAAATTATTTCATTGTACAGGCTGGAAAATTGGTTATTGTATGGCGCCAGAACATTTAATGAAGGAGTTTAGAAAGCTACATCAGTTTATGGTTTTTAGTGTAAACACACCTACGCAGTTGGCTATAGATGCTTATCTAAAAAAGAATGAAAGTTATTTGCTTTTGGCAGATTTTTATCAAAAAAAGAGAGACTATTTTGTGCAATTAATTAAAGAAACAAAATTTACGTTGTTAAAATGCGAAGGTTCTTATTTTCAAAATGTAAGCTATGAGAAAATATCTGCGGAAGCAGATGTAGATTTTGCCCTAAAATTGGTAAAAGATTTTAAAGTAGCTTGTGTCCCAAACTCCGCTTTTTATACTAAAAACACCGATTTTAAAACTTTAAGATTTTGCTTTGCCAAAAAAGAAGAAACATTAGAGCTAGCAGCACAATATTTAATGAAATTGTAATGCTATTAAAAATTGTAAGAATAAGTTTTAAATAACGTTTATTAACTATCATCAGGTATTTTTAAAAAAAACATTAAATTAACCACTATTTAAGCCCTTTATCCTATCATGAATCCTTTAAAAATCACTTTAGTACAAGCCTATCTATTTTGGGAAAATATTGATAAAAATCTTCAAAACATAACTTTAAAACTATCGGATATTAGAGAGAAAACAGACCTTATTATCTTACCAGAAATGTTTAATACAGGTTTTTCTATGAATGCACCTAAACTTGCAGAAGAAATGAGTGGCAAAACTATGAAGTGGATGCAAGAGAAAGCTTCTAAATTTAATGCAGTAGTTACGGGATCTATCATCATCAAAGAAAATGACCAATATTTTAATCGTTTAATTTGGATGAATCCCGATGGAACTTTTCAAAAATATGATAAAAAGCATCTATTTGGAATGGCAAAAGAAGATCAAGTATATACCGCAGGGACAGAAAGGCCAATTTTTGAGTTAAAAGGATGGAAAATTCTACCCTCTATTTGTTACGATTTACGCTTTCCTGTTTGGTTAAGAAATTATAAAGAAGAGTACGATTTACTTTTAAATGTCGCCAATTGGCCCGAGAAAAGAGCCCAGCATTGGCAAACACTTATCCCCGCAAGAGCTATAGAAAATCAGGCGTTTATTATTGCCTTAAACCGTGTGGGCCATGATGGTAACGAAATCTACTATTGTGGTGACAGTACTTGCCTAGACCCTAACGGAAGAGTTGTTTACTATAAGAGAGACGAAGAAGATATCTACACCTTCACCATAAACAAAATCGAGGTAACAAAAATTAGGGAAGAAATGCCTTTTTTAAAAGATGCAGATGATTTTAAAATTCTGTGATAAAATATTATTACATCTATTTTAAGTTATAAACAGCTTTTAGGTAAAACTAAATTATATTTGTTAACCAAATTATTGAGCTGATCTAAAGCTTTATTTAGATGTCAGAATTTTAATATGATTTTAAATGTTTAAAGAAATTTCAAATAAATTTTTACGTTACTTCTCCATCTTCATATACTTCATCATTGTTTTTGTTTGTGCGGTAGAGCTTAATTTTATGTGGTTTTTTGGTTACTCCCCTACAAAAAAAGACATTACATTTCCTACCTTAAATGTGTCATCAGAGGTTTATACAGCAGATAGCGTATTAATAGGCAAGTATTATACAGAAAACAGAACACCGGTTAATTTTAACCAAATAGATAGCAACATTATTAATGCATTAATTGCAACAGAAGATGTAAGGTTTTATAAACATAGTGGGGTTGATGTTTTATCCTTAGCATCGGGCATTGTTGCTACAGTTAGTGGCGACCAAAGAGGTGGCAGTACCATCACACAACAATTAGCAAAAAATTTGTATCGCACTCGCCTTAATAAATCACAAGGCTTAAGTAGTAAAATACCTTTAGTGCGTACACTAATTTCAAAATTTAAAGAGTGGCTAACCGCCTTTAAGTTAGAGTCTAACTATCAGAAAAACGATATCATTACCATGTACCTAAATACAGTACCATTTGGTAATAACTCTTATGGTATTAATACTGCCGCAAGGAGATATTTTAACAAAACGGCCTCTAACATATCAGTAGAAAAAGCTGCCGTCTTAGTAGGCATGCTTAAAGCAACTACAACTTATAATCCAATAAAATATCCAGAAAAAGCTACAATCAGAAGAAATATTGTGCTTTCGCAGATGAATAAATACGATTACTTATCTGATCAAGATTATCAAATAGCTATCAAAAAACCAATTGTTTTAGAATTAGGAAAAGATAATGGCAAAAACGATGGGGACTCTTACTTACGTTCTGCTGTTGCTAAATGGCTAGAAAAATGGTGTAAAGAAAATGATTATAACTTATATGATGATGGCCTAAAAATTTATACTACGATAGATTCTAGACTTCAAAAATATGCAGAGGAAGCTGTTCATGACCAAATGAAAGTTTTACAAAGACGCTTTGATAATGTTTGGGGAGATGAAGAACCTTGGCGAGACTCTGAAGGTAACATAATTCCAAATTTTGTAGAAAATGCGATAGAGCGTTTGCATTGGTATATTCCTTTAAAAAGAAAATTTGAAATGCAACCCGACTCGATAGAAGCGTTTTTAAATAAAAAGAAAAAAATGACCGTTTTTTCTTGGGAAGGTGATAAAGAGGTAGAATTTTCTACTAAAGATTCAATAAAATACTATGCTGGGATTTTAAACACGGGGATGATGACACTTCATCCTTTTACAGGTAAAATAAAAGTTTGGGTAGGTGGCGATAATTACAACTACTTTAAATACGATCATGTTATACAATCTAAAAGACAAGCAGGTTCTACATTTAAGCCATTTGCTTATTTAGCTGCTTTAGAAAGTGGCCTAAGCCCGTGTGATAAGTTTACAGACAAACCGGTCACCATATCTTTTAAAAATGGTAATAGAACAGATACTTGGGAGCCTAAAAATTCAGATTATAACTTCAGCTACCGCGAGATGTCTTTACGCTGGGCAATGGCAAAATCTGTCAATTCTATTACTGCACAAATAACAGAACAAGTAGGCTGGGACAAAGTGGTAGAATATGCTCACAAATGTGGTATCGAAAGTAAACTACTTTCTGTACCCTCTGTAAGCTTAGGTCCTAACGATGTATCGGTTTACGAAATGGTAAGAGCTTACGGAACTTTTCTGAATCAAGGTAAAAAAGTAGATCCCATTTTAGTAGAAAAAATAGCCGACCAAGATGGCAACATTATTGAAGAGTTTACAGCTAAGCAAACAGAAGTATTAAGTAAAGAAATTGCTTGGTTAATGTTGTACATGTTTAGAGGAGGTATGGAAGAACCTGGTGGAACTTCACAAGCTTTATGGGAATGGGATTTATGGAAAAAGAATAATCAAATTGGGGGTAAAACAGGTACTTCATCGGATTATGTAGATGGCTGGTATATGGGAATAACCAAAGACTTGGTAACTGGTGTTTGGGTAGGTGCAGATGATAGAAGTGTACACTTTAACTCGTCGCAAACAGGCGAAGGCTCTAGAACAGCCTTACCTATTTTTGCTAAGTTTATGGAAAAAGTTTATAGAGATCCAAAATCTGGTTATTCTGAAGGACCTTTTCCAAAACCCGAGGTAGAAATAACACGTAAATATTACTGTGAGTCACCAAGAATTAAAGTGGATACGTTTGCCGTAGACTCTGTGTTTTCTGACTCTTTAATTAATGATAACGAAAACCAAATAGAACCATCGCAGGTTATTAAGGAAACCAAGATTCAAGAAACATCAGACCAGAAAAAAGAAAAGGTAGTCAATAGTGCTTCAACTATCAGAAATAATAAAGCAGTTTTAGAAGAAGTAACTCCTTTAAGTAAACAAGAGGAACGAAAGAAAAAGAGAGAAGATAAAAAGCAGGGAAATAATAACCCATAAATATAATTTAAATGTAAAGGTTTTATCTACAAAAGATATACTATCAATTTAATCGTAATTAAGTATAGAGTTAATAAAAATTATGAAAAAAGGCATGAGATTTACAATAGGCAAATTTATACTATCAATTTTTGTATTAGTATTTTTATTTTCATTACAAACTAGCGCTCAATATTTTGGACAAAATAAAGTGAGATACAAAAATCTTAAATTTGAGGTTTACTCTACCCCTCACTTTGATCTTTATTACTATACCAAAAACGATAGCTTAGTTAAAAATTTCGCCAAAGAAAGTGAGGCTTGGTACGCTTTACATCAACAAGTTTTTAGAGATACGTTCAAAAGACCAAATCCTGTTATTTTATATAGCAATGCTCCAGATTTTCAGCAAACTACAGCCATAAGTGGCGAAATTGGCGTGGGAACTGGTGGTGTAACAGAAGGTTTAAAAAATAGAGTGGTTATGCCTTTACAAGAAATTAACGGTCAAACCCGACATGTTTTAGGTCACGAGCTTGTTCACGCCTTTCAGTATCATTCACTAATAGAAGGCGACTCTACCCAATTAGAAAATATCGGAAATCTTCCGCTTTGGATGATTGAAGGTATGGCTGAGTATTTATCGCTTGGGAAAGTAGATGCAAATACAGCCATGTGGATGCGAGACGCTGTTTTAAACGATGATATACCAACTTTAGAAGATTTAACCACAAACAGTAAATATTTTCCTTACCGTTACGGACAAGCATTTTGGTCTTTCATAGGTTCTACTTATGGAGATACATTAATAATGCCTTTCTTTAAATCCTCCGCTAAATACGGCTATCAAATGGCCGTTCGTAGAACATTTGGTTACGATGAGCGAACGCTTTCTGGACTTTGGAAAAGCTCAATCATTAATACCTATAAGCCTTATTTAAAAGACACTTTACAAATCCCTATCGGAACAAAAATTATAGACGAAAATAATTCAGGTTCTATGAATGTAGCGCCAGCTATTAGTCCTGATGGACAATATTTGGCATTTTTATCAGAAAAAGATTTATTCTCTATAGACCTATATTTAGCCGATGCGCAAACAGGTAGAATAATTCGAAAGCTTACTTCTAGAATTAGTAACTCACATATAGAAGAATTCAATTTTATAGAATCTGCTGGCGCATGGTCGCCAAATAGCGATAAATTTGCCTTTAGTGTTTTTAGCAAAGGAAGAAATAAATTGATGATTGTAGATATAAATAATGGGAAAACTTTGCTAGAAGAAAGCATGGGCGATGTAGAGCAATTTGGAAATTTAACGTGGTCGCCAGATGGAGAAAACATTGCATTTAGTGGATTAAATGAAGGTAGAAGCGACCTTTACTCTTACAATTTAACATCTGCAGAAGTAACACAATTAACAAATGATACCCACACAGATTATCAACCTTCTTACTCTAACGATGGAACTAAAATAGTTTTCTCTACAGATAGGTACAGCCAACAAAGCGGAAGTTTAACAGCAACTATCCCAATGGGTATGGCTATCATTAACTTAACCAATAGGCAAATATCTAAAGTTAATGTTTTTGAAGGTGCAAATAATTTTAATCCTCTTTTTGCAGAAAACGACTCTAAATTATATTTCCTTTCTAACCGAGATGGATTTAGAAACTTATATAGATATACACTTGCCAGTGGTAAAACAGAGCAATTAACAGATTATTTTACTGGAATAAGCGGAATTACTGAAAATTCGCCCGCATTAAGTATTTCTAATAATAACGATATCGTTTATTCTTACTATCGTTCTCAGAAATACACTTTATACAACGCTAAAAGTACCGAGTTTACTCCAAAAGTGGTTGACCCAGCTTACATAGATTTAACTGCTGCAACTTTACCACCTTTAAAATCTGTAGGCGTAAACATCATCAACAAAAACTTAGAAAACTTTTTGGCTTATGATGATTTACCTCTAGATTCGATTAAAAGCATTCCTTACCGTCCAAAGTTTAAACTAGATTATATTGCCAATACAGGAGCTGGAGTTTCTACAAGTAGATTTGGAACAGGTATTGCAGGTGGTGTACAAGCCATTTTTAGCGATATTTTAAGCAGAGATCAGATTTTCGCATCGGCATCTGTAAATGGAGAGATTTACGATTTTGGAGCACAAGTGGCCTACATAAATCAGCAAAGCAGATGGAATTGGGGTGGAGCACTTTCCCACATCCCGCAACAATTCCCTTCATTTGGTTTTAATCCAAATGCAACTTTGGATACCAGAAATGGTCCAATTAATGTTTTTGAAGAGTTTGTAGATATCATTAGAGTTTTTGAACAATCTGCACAAGGTTTTACTTCTTATCCGTTCTCAAAAATAACAAGAGCAGAATTTGGTGCTGGTATTGCCAGATATTCATATCGTATTGATAGGTTTAGTACTTATTACGATCAAACTGGTTTTCCTGTATTTCAGGACAGAAGAAAGATAGATATTAGCACTTTAAATTTAGGCAATCTCGCATTAAGGCCTTACACTAATATCCAGGTCAATACTGCTTTAGTAGGCGACAATTCTTTTATGGGAGTAGCATCACCATTAAATGGTTATAGATATAGAATTGGAGTTGAACAAAATTTTGGAACATTCCAATTTACAGCACCAACCATAGATTTAAGAAAATATGTAAGAACAAAACCGGTAACCTTTGCTGGTAGATTATATGGTTTTGGTAGAATAGGCGACACCAATAACCAAATATTTCCATTATTTGTTGGATATCCTTTTTTAATAAGAGGATACGAGCCAAATAGCTTTTTTAGAGGAAATAATAGCGGTGGTGGTGGCTTTGATATAGACCAATTGATAGGTAACCGTATTGCAGTTGCAAACTTCGAGATTAGATTACCTTTTACTGGCCCAGAGAAATTATCTGTTATTCCTTCAAAATTCTTATTTTCTGAACTCAATTTATTTTTTGATGCAGGTTTAGCATGGGATAAAGGAAATGTTGTTGACTTAGGAAGAAAAACTCCTCCAATAATTGGTACCTCAGGCCCTAATAATAATCCAATTTATGATTCAAACGTTAAAGTTCCTGCATTAAGTGCTGGTATTTCTGCAAGAGTAAACGTTTTTGGTTACTTAGTATTAGAGCCCTATTTGGCATTTCCATTTAGTAGAAGTAATGTACAAAAACCAGTTTTTGGAATAGCTTTTGCACCAGGGTGGTAAGATTGTAAGGTTTAATAAAAAATACAAGACAAAATTTTAAAATAATAATAAAATGAAAAAGAATTTAATAATAGGTATGTTTTTATCTTTTATAACACTAATCGCTTGCAGTCAAGTCAATAAAAACACCTCGGTACAAACAGATAGCTTAGCATTAAAAAAAGATAAATTTCCAATCACAAAAACAGAAAGCGAATGGCGCAGTATTTTATCTCCAATTGCATTTGATGTGATGGTAAAAGAGGGTACCGAACCGCCATTTAAAAATCCTTATCATAATAACCATCTAAAAGGAATTTATGTAAGTGCAGCAACTGGTGAACCATTATTTAGCTCTGAAGATAAGTTTGATAGTGGAACAGGATGGCCAAGTTTTACCAAACCTATTAATGATAAAGCCGTTATTTGGACAAAAGATACTTCTTACGGCATGACAAGAGATGAAATTATAGAAACAAAAACAGGTTTACACCTTGGTCATGTTTTTAACGATGGCCCAACCCCTACTGGTTTAAGATATTGCATCAATTCTGCAGCTTTAAAGTTTGTAGAAAGTAAATAGAACTTACTAAATATTAATGAGCAAAAAGGGCTTCAGATTTTAAATCTGAAGCCCTTTTTTATGACTATTCTTAAATTTGTTACTATTTCTAAGGTTTCCATGTTACAGGTGCATTAACGATTGGAACGGATACCGGCCTTGTGACTAATGCCTTGTGACGTATGAGTGTAAAGCGTGTTAAAATGCCCTAAAAAATATAATTTAAAAACTACTTCACTCTTTCTATATAAGCACCAGTAGCGGTATCTACACGTACTCTATCTCCTTGGTTAACAAATAGAGGGACTTTAATTTCTATTCCTGTTTCTACGGTTGCGTTTTTTAAGGCATTGGTAGAAGTATCTCCTTTAACAGCAGGCTCGGTATAAACAATTTCCAATTCTACGTTATTTGGTGCTTTGGCTATAATTGGCTCATCGCTTTCCATAGAAATTAGAACATTCATTCCTTCTTTTAAGAATCTTGCCGAGTCGCCAAATAAAGTTTTTTCTACATTAAATTGCTCGAAAGAAACGTTATCCATCACCACAAAATAATCGCCTTCATCATACAAATACTGATAATCCTTGGTTTCTACTCTACATAAATCAACCTCTTCATCCGTACGCATGCGTAACTCAATAATTCTGCCTGATTTTATGCTACGCATTTTACCAGTATAAAATGCACCTCCTTTTCCTGGAGTACGGTGTATTAATTCGTCTATGGTTACTAAATCGCCATTAAAGCGAATAATATTTCCAGTTTTTAAATCTCCTGCTTTTGCCATGATATATTTTTAATCGGAAGGCAAAAATAGCTATTAAAGCTTAGGATACAAATTCAATTCTGTATTGATTTTCTAATTAGTTTATTTCTCAAATCAATAGTAATGCTTTGTATTTGGCAAAAAATAATATATTTGAGTTTAAAATTTGTTATAAGCGAAATTTGGAAATGATTATAAATTAAATATTGAATCAGAAATTGCTTAGCTACAAAAAATATATCAAAACCAACATGCTTTTAAAAGCAATTTAATAGGTATGCTATTTAACTCCTTTCAATTCCTATTCTTTTTTATAATTGTTACCTCATTATATTTTGCGCTACCTTATAAAAATAGGTGGTTTCTGCTTTTAGCGGCTAGTTGCTATTTTTATATGGCATTTGTGCCAATCTATATCTTAATACTCGGCTTTACCATTGTTATAGATTATTACGCAGGTATTTTTATAGAAAATGCTAGTGGTGCAAGGCGTAAGCTTTTTTTGGTTGTCAGTTTAGTTGCCAATATTGGTGTATTGGCAATTTTTAAATACTACAACTTTCTAGTAGATAACTTTTCTTTTTTAACACAAGGCTTTGGGTTAGAAAACCCTATTCCTTATTTATCAATATTATTACCCGTGGGTTTGTCTTTTCATACTTTCCAAGCCATGAGTTATACCATTGAAGTTTACCGCGGACGTGAAAAAGCAGAACGACACTTTGGAATTTACGCTCTTTATGTGATGTTTTACCCACAATTGGTTGCAGGGCCCATAGAACGTCCGCAAAATTTATTATACCAGTTTAGGGAAAAATATGATTTTGATTATGCAAGAATAACTTCTGGCTTGCGCCTGATGCTTTGGGGATTATTTAAAAAAGTAGTGATAGCCGATAGGCTTGCCATAGCTGTAGATTTAGTTTATAATAATCCTGAGGACCATAGCAATGCCAGTTTAATTTTAGCTACTTTCTATTTTGCTTTCCAAATTTTTTGCGATTTCTCTGGTTATTCCGACATGGCTATTGGAGCAGCCCGAGTGATGGGTTTTAAACTGATGAATAACTTTAACGGTCCTTACCTGTCTAAATCTGTTCAAGAGTTTTGGAGCCGCTGGCATATTTCGCTTTCTACTTGGTTTAAAGATTATTTATATATCCCACTAGGCGGAAACAGAGTAAGCATCCCACGCTGGTATTTAAATACTTTTATCGTGTTTTTGGTAAGTGGTTTATGGCATGGTGCAAGCTGGAACTTTGTGATTTGGGGGGCATTGCATGGTTTCTACATCGCATTTGCAAACTTTACCACCAAACCAAGAGAAGCGATAAATAAAGCGCTATTCATTAATAAAATCCCTATTTTAAAAGTATTTACCACATTTATTTTAGTTTCTTTTGCATGGATATTCTTTAGAGCCAATAATTTTGAAACTGCTAGTTATATTATTAGTCATTTGTACGATGGTTTTAAAGAAATTGCAGTTAATATATCACAAGGACAGCCAGTTTTTGAATACTTGGGTGTTTCTAAAATCTTTGTTTTGGGTTTAATAATCTTTTTAGAGACTGTAAACTATTTCAAATCTAAACACAATATATCTGATTGGTTTACAAAAAAGCCTGTTGCCATAAGATGGGGAGCCTATTTTGTTATCGTGATGATGATTATGGCTTTCGGAGTATTTGAGGACAGACAATTTATTTACTTTCAGTTTTAAAAGCGATGAAAAAATTTATTGTTAAATCGTTCCTATTCTTTTGCTTAATTGCTGCTGTCTTTTTTGCGGTTGTTTTAAATTATAAAAGACCCATAAATATAGATACGGATTATATAGCTGCAATAATTGATAAGCATAAAAGGTTAGACTCTATAAAAGAAAATAGACTGATATTAATTGGTGGCTCTAATTTACCTTTTGGGATAGACAGTAAAATGCTGAGTGATTCTTTGCAAACTAACACCATTAATATGGGATTACATGCTGGTTTAGGTTTGAAATTTATGCTAAATGAGGTTGAATCCAGTATTAAAAAGAATGATGTTATTGCGCTTTGTTTAGAATATCCTCTTTATTTAGATGATGCTAAAACCGATGTCGATTTAATAGATTATACCCAAGAAGTTTATCCACCAGCTAAAAAATATCATGATTTTACCATCAAAGAAAAGTTATTGGTTGGTTATGAAAAGTTTGAAAAAACTTTTAACAAAAAAGAATTAGATATTAATGCTGTATTTAATAGAAAGCAGTTTAATCTTTATGGTGATAATATTGGTCATTTAAATTTACCATCAGAAAAAGTTTTAAAAAACAAAGAAGCTATTGGGAAAATTGAGCTTACAAAAAGCTTAAAGTTAATTCAAGATTTTAATGTTTCCATTACCAATAAAGGCGCTAGGTTATTAATCTCTTACCCATCTTATGAACTTAGCCAATACCAAAAAAATGAGTCTAAAATAATTGAATTAGATAAAAAATTAAGAGCAAATTTAAACGGAATTACATTCCTGAATAAACCAGAAACATTCGCTTTTTCATCTGCTTACTTTTACGACACTGTTTACCACCTTAACAGAAAAGGCAGAGAGAAAAGAACTAGAATATTTTTAGGGGAGTTGAGAGTTTTTTTCAAATAACAAACTCTATCCCCCACAAAAAAAGCCTCATTTTTCAATGAAGCTTTTTAATATATTTTAAGAATAATAATCTTAGTGTTGATGACCACCTTCACCATGAACATGGCCATGTTCTAATTCTTCTTGAGTTGCAGAACGAACCTCTTGAATAACACCGTTAAAATGTAACTCGTGACCAGCCATTGGGTGATTTAAATCTACTAAAACAGCATCTTCTACTATAGAAACTACTCTACCTTGAAACTGTCCGCCATTATTATCCTGTAAAGGTAACATAGATCCAATTTCTGGTAAAGGCTGATCGCCAAACATATCTTTTGGAAGTGGGGCTACCGATTTTTCGTCGTACTCTCCGTATCCATCTGCTGCTGTTAAGCTAAAAGCGTAAGTATCGCCTACGGCCAAACCCGTTAAATGCTCTTCAAATTTAGGTAACATCATACCTGCACCATATAAAAAAACTAAAGGCTGATCTTCTTTTGCACTTTCAACGTGTTTTTTTTCGCCTTCTTCTGTTACATACAAATCGTAAGTTAAACTTACTACGTGGTTATTTTCAATTTTCATGTCGTCGTTATTTTAGAAACGCTTTTCTTCACATCTCTATTCAAAAATTTGTTTAATTGCTTCATTTACATCATTCACTGGCAGATTACAACTTTTATCTTTACATACAAAAATTTTAGTCTCACCAATAAACTTATCTTGCAACAAAGGTAAATTTCCTTGCGTACCTCCCAAAATTATTTGATTAGGAATATAGTTTTTAGCTAATTCTTTACGTTGATGTGAGTAATTAGGGCCTGTAATTACAATTTCTACACAGCCTTTTACCTCTTCTAGCAAAATGGATGCCCAATTAGAATAGCCAGAGCCATAACTTTTCATTTGCGGCTGCACCATTTTTAACAAATGCTGATAAATTTTTTCATAACGCTTTTCGTCAAAAAACTGAGAAAGTCGTTTTAAATTATAAGCCATAACCGAGTTTGAAGCAGGTATCACGTTATCCGTGGTCTCGTATTTACGGGCAATCAAGGCTTCATCTAAATTTGAGGTGTAGAAGAACATTCCAGATTCATCATCTCTAAAATGATCTAAAGTATAATCTGTTAAGGCTTTCGCCTGATGCAAATAAGCCTCGTCAAAAGTACACTCATATAGATAAATGATGGCTTCTATAAACAACGCATAATCATCTAAAAACCCGTTGATACTGGCTTTTCCGTTTTTATAATTACGATACAATCCACCTTCGGTTTGCACCATATTTTTATTCAAAAATTTGTAATTCTTTAAAGCTAAATCCAAATATTTATCATCAGCGAAAGCCTGATAAGCTTTACACAAACCTTTAATCATGAGAGAATTCCACGACGTTAAAATTTTATCGTCTAAACCCGGTCTAATTCTTTGGTCTCTAACTGCTAAAAGTTTAACTTTTGCTGCTGCAATCCTTTGATTCAATTCCACTTCAGAAATTTGGAAAGCTTCGGCAACAGCTTCCTTTTCTTGTCTAATCCATAAATTATTAATGTGTTCTTCTTCCCAATTTCCGTCCTCGCTTACCTCGTAAAAAGTATTAAATAAATCGGCTTCTGAGCCTAAAATAGCATCTATTTCTTGCTTTTCCCAAGTATAAAACTTTCCCTCAACCCCTTCGCTATCGGCATCTAAAGCCGAGTAAAAGCCACCTTCTGCTGATGTCATTTCTTTTTGCAACCAGTCAAAAGTTTCTTCTACAATTTCTTGATAACGCTCTTCTTTGCTCCATTTAAAACCATCGGCGTAAAGGCCTAAAAGCTGACCATTATCATACATCATTTTCTCAAAATGCGGAATATGCCATTTTCCATCTACCGAGTAACGAGCAAAACCACCACCTAGATGATCGTAAATACCGCCTGCAGCCATTTTATCTAAAGTTAAACGAACTATAACATGTGCTGCTTCATCTTTTAGCAAAATAGCGGCTTTCATTAAAAAATCCCAATTGTTAGGCATCGGGAATTTTGGCGAACGGTTATGACCACCTTCACTAAAATCGAAGAGCATTTTCCAAGGCTCCAAAATCTCTTGTAAATCTTCTAGCTTGTAGGTTTTATCTTCTTTAATAAAGTTTAACTTTTCCGATTGTTGAATGCCTTCCGTTAGTTTTCTTGCATAATCTTCGGCTTCTGCAGGTTTAGTTTCATAGAAGTGAGCCAAATTGGTCAATAAATTCATCCAATCTTTTTTAGGGAAATAAGTCCCTCCATATATAGGTCTTTGGTCGGGTAGGCAAAAACAATTAAGTGGCCAGCCACCTCTACCAGTCATTAATTGTACCGCATTCATGTAAATTTGATCAATATCTGGGCGTTCTTCTCTGTCTATCTTGATACACACAAAAAACTGATTCATCAGCTTTGCTACTTCCTCACTCTCAAAACTTTCGTGTTCCATCACATGGCACCAATGGCAAGCCGAGTAGCCAATGCTCACCAAAATAAGCTTGTTTTCTGCCTTAGCTTTGTCTAATGCTTCTTTCCCCCAAGGATACCAGTCTACCGGGTTATTGGCATGTTGTAAAAGATAGGGCGATGAAGAATATTGTAGTTGATTAGGCATAATGCAATGTTTAAATAACGTAATTATTAATAACGACTAAGTTACTTTTTTAACCTTTAGTAGTCAATTTTGTTTCAAATTGGTTGTTGTGATAATGATAGGAATTAATTATTTGGGCGTCCCGACAGCTATCGAGAAAACACGCTTAGGCTCATAGTTCTTCAATGGATTCCCATTGGTAAACAAGGATTTAGGCAATAGACCAGTATCCTCACAGACCCTATATCATCTGCGCAGATCCCCGGCCATGTGCGTGAGAAAAAATTTAAATGAAGAGGTCGCTAAGTACACAGAGCTATGTGAAAAATCTCAACCTCGGTCTGTGTCCTCACAGAACGAAACAAATAAATCAATAATGGTCTGTGAGGACACAAGACCATGGATAACAAACCGAATTTAGAGCCTTCACCATCTGCGCAAATCTGCGCCATTTGCGAGAGAAATATTTTTAACCGCAGAGGTCGCAATTACACAGAGTTATGTGAAAAATCTCAACCTCGGTCTGTGTCCTCACAGAACGAAACAAATAAATTAATAATGGTCTGTGAGGACACAAGACCATGGATAACAAATAAATCAATAATGGTCTGTGAAGACACAAGACCATGGATAACAAATAAATCAATAATGGTCTGTGAGGACACAAGACCATAGATAACAAACCGAATTTAGAGCCTTAACCATTTACGCAAATCTGCGCCATCTGCGGGGAGAAATAATTTTAAACCCAGAAATCGCAAAATACACTGAGTTATATGGAAAATCTCAAGCTCTGTCTATATAATTACAGAACGAAACAAAACACAATAAAATAGTCTGTGGTGACACAAACCATGGAATATACGTGACAATTACGATATAATAGTTTTTGTGCAAAGGATTTGTAGGGCTTGGTACATTTATTAAGCCGCAGGTACGGCTTAATAAATTACGGAACCCCGCAAAAGCCTGACCCTAATTTTTTAGGGATGCACCCACATTTTAAATATCAATATTTTTAGCTATCCACATTTTCTTTTCCTTAATTTTACCCTATTAAGCATTAAAACCAAAGCATGATTATTACCCATACAGAAATATACCGTTTTTCTATCCCGATGGAACCTTTTACCATTGCCACCGGAACTATGGAGTTTGCCCAAAATATCTTTATAAAAATTTATACCGATAGTGGCATTTTTGGTGTAGGCGAAGGTTCTGCTTTCCCTATGATTGTAGGTGAGACGCAAGATACCATGCTTAAGATGGCGCAAGATTTTGCTAAAATTTGGAAAGGGAAAAATCCGCTGGATATTATCGAAAGAATGGATGAGCTAAACCTTTACGTCCCTTTTAATACTACTTGCAAAAGTGCTTTTGATATGGCTTTGTATGATATTGCTGCCAAAAATGCCAATTTACCTTTATACAAATTTTTAGGAGGGGAAAAAAGAAAGGTCATTACCGACATGACTATTGGCATAGATTCGCCAGAAAATATGGCTAAAACTGCGATAAAGCATGTAAAAAATGGCTGTACCATTATCAAAATTAAGCTAGGAAAAAATATTACAGACGACTTAGAGCGTGTTAAACAAATTAGAAAAGCAGTAGGTGATGATGTCACTTTACGTTTAGACGCTAACCAAGGCTGGAATTTTGAAGAAGCCATTGCCGTTTTAAACGATTTGGCAGCTTTTGAAATCGAGTTTTGCGAACAGCCTATGCGCACTTGGTACGATGATTTTTTACCGGAGTTGATAAAACTTTCGTCCATTAAAATTACGGCTGATGAAAGCTGTTTTAGCCATCATGATGCTAGAAAATTGATTGATACCAAGTCATGCGATTATATCAATATTAAATTCGCGAAATCTGGCGGGATAAACGAGGCTTTAAAAATTTATGAAATGGCAAGTATGCATAATATTCCTTGTATGATTGGCAGCATGCTAGAAACCCGACTGGCCTTAACAGCTAACTTACATTTTGCATTAGCTTGCGCTAAAATTCAGTTTTTTGATTTGGATACCTGTTTATTAGGCCATTTGGTAGATCCTGTAATTGGTGGTTTAACTTATAAAGGTTTTGAATTATTTGTTAATGACGAAATTGGACTTGGAGTAGATGTTGATCCTGCTTTTTTAAACAATTGTGAGAAGTTTGTTGTTTAATCCCATCAATTAGCACAGATAATGCACTATAAGTGTTAAATAGTTTTTGTAAGTTAATTAATTGTAGCCCGACAAAACTGAAAGCCAAAAAGTACCGTATATCAAATTAAATAATAATCATGAAAATGAACTTCAAAAATATAATTGCAGCCGCCATCATATTGGTATTTACCATTAGCTGCGGTAACGGAGAACCTAAAGAAAATACTTTTTCAGATTCTTCAAACACAAATCAGAATGAAATAACTGTCGAAAATGATTCTGTTGTTTTATCTACTGATGAAAATTTTAAAACGGATAATTTAGAGACAGAAAGCGGTGATCCAGAGGTGAAAACCAAGCAACCCGTAGAAAAGTCTACAGTAGTTAAACAAAATCCAAAACCTATTATTGCAGAAAATACTGCCGAAAACGAAGTGGCGAAAATTGATCATAGCGCTTTTGCAAGTTTATTAGGTAAATATGTAAGCAGCAAAGGCATGGTAAATTATGCTGGTTTGGTGAAAGAAAAAGCAGCTTTACAAAGCTATATAACTTCTTTAAGTAAGGTTGATGCTAGCAAATTATCTAAAAATGAAGCTACAGCATATTGGATAAACGCTTACAACGCCTCAACTTTAGATCAAATTGTAAGAAATTATCCTACTACATCTATTTTGAAAATAGCTGGTGGGAAAGCATTTGACAACACGCTTCCTTACAAATTTAATGGCGAGGCATTATCTTTAAATGATATTGAAAAAAAGAAATTACTAGGTGGTAGTTTGTTTGATGCCAGAGTTCACTTTGCAGTAAATTGTGCAGCGGTGTCTTGCCCTACTTTAATAAATAAGATTTATACCGCAGATAATGTGCAAGCGCAATTAACTGCAAACACAAAAGCAGCTTTAGCTAATCCAGCCTTCAACAAAATTTCGGCTTCTAGTGCATCCATATCTAAACTTTTTGATTGGTACAAAACAGATTTTGTAAAAGCAGAAGGATCTGTTGTCAATTTCATCAACAAATACGCTGCAACAAATATCAGTTCTAATACTAAAATTGATTACCTTGAATACAATTGGGATTTAAATGGAAAATAATTTAAACTGTTTGTAAGACTAAAATTATTTCTCCTACTCAGCAACAAAACCCTAAACTAATACATGAAAATTGTAATTATTGGCAACGGAATTTCTGGAATTACTACTGCAAGGTATATCCGCAAGCAAAGCGATCACGAAATTTTGGTTATCTCTGCAGAATCTGAACACTTTTTTTCTCGCACTGCACTCATGTATATTTATATGGGACACATGAAGTACGAGCATATCAAACCTTACGAAGATTGGTTTTGGAAGAAAAATAGAATCGATATTAAAAATGCTTTCATAGAAACCATCAATTTTGAAGCTAAAACTTTATTAACCAAAACCGGCGAAGAAATTAGTTATGACAAATTGGTAATTGCCACAGGTTCTAAACCCAATAAGTTTGGCTGGCCTGGTCAGGATTTAAAAGGAGTGCAAGGTTTATATTCTAAACAAGATGTGGAGCTGATGGAAGAAAACACCAAAGGTGTTACAGATGCCGTTATTATTGGTGGTGGATTAATTGGTATAGAAATGGCCGAAATGCTGAACAGCAGAGGTATAAAAGTAAACTTTTTAATTAGAGAGAAAGATTATTGGAGCAGCGTTTTACCTTTAGAAGAAGCCCAATTAGTAGGCAGACATATTGCCGAGCATCATATCAATTTAATACCAGAAACCGAGCTAAAAGAAATATTGTCTGATGAAAATGGTAGCGTAAAATCTATCATTACCAAAGATAATAAAGAAATAAAATGCCAGTTTGTAGGTTTAACCACTGGCGTATCGCCAAGCATAGATTTTCTAAAAAATACAGCATTAGAAATAGATAGAGGGGTTTTAGTAAACGAATTTTTAGAGACCAATATTAAAGACGTTTATTCTTTAGGCGATTGTGCTCAGTTTAAAAACCCTAAAGAAAAACACCCTCCGGTAGAGCAATTATGGTATACTGGCAAGATGCAAGGTAAGGCATTGGCAAAAACAATTTGCAAAACACCTACGGCGTACGACAGAGGAATTTGGTTTAATTCGGCTAAATTTTTAGATATAGAATATCAAACTTATGGTTTAATGTTTAGCAAACCATTTGAAGATGAAGATACTTTTTACTGGGAACACCCCAAAGGAAAAATCAGTTTTAGAGCTAATTTTTCTAAGCAAGATGGAAGCCTAAGAGGGTTCAACTTTTTCGGAATTAGGTTTAAGCAAGTTACTGCAGATAGCTGGATTAGAGAAAAACGAGCCATCTCAAAATGTATTGCAGAGCTAGACAAAGGCTTTTTTGATGCCGAATTTAGCAAAAGCTATCATCTAGACATACTAGAAAGCTTTAATCAGGCTTTCCCGATACACGCAGCAAAGAAACCCAAAAAGAAATTTTTAATTTTTTAAACCTAAAACATAGACTCACAATGATGCAAATTATAAGAAAACTAGGTCTAATTATATTTTTAAGCTGTTTAGCTATTTTTATTGCCTTACCATTTTTGGGTAAATACCGGTTAACTGAAGAACTTTTTAGCAAAACCATAACAGATCAAACCCACCAAGATTTACTAAAACCAGCATTGCAAAACATGCTAGGTAAAGAATATAGCAGTAATAGGAATTTTATTACCGATTATAAAGCCGCATTCAACAGCGTAAACGAAGAATTTAAGAAAAAAGAACAATGGGATAAAGTAATTTATACAGATTACTCCTTTCCATTGGTGAAAAATAGCAGCATAGGTTTTGTGAAAGATAACTCCAAAAAACTTTTTTTCATCTGCTTTATTTTAGCAGCATTTGGTGGTTTAATGTTTATGATTCCCGCCATGTTTATTAAACCAATTGCAGGAATTAAAAACGATCATATTTTCCATAAAGCCATCACCAGTCAAGGAATCATCGCCTTTATATTTGCCGCTGGTTTAATATCCTTTTATATTTTATTGTTTAAATCACCAGCTTATATCACCAATTGGGTAATATTGTTAGATGATTTTAGTTACGTCTTAAGTGGATCTGGAGCGTCGCAATGGTTTTTATATGGCTTTTTGTACACCATAATCATGTCAGTAATGGCTGTGAGATTGTACATCAATTACAGACATAACACTTACCAAATATTAAGAACAACATCGGTCGTGTTTTTTCAAATCGCATTTGCTTTTTTAATTCCAAACATCATGACCAAGCTTATGCTGCCATCTATGGATTTTAAAAACATGTGGCCGCTAGATTATTCTTTCTTTTTTGATTACCGCGTAGATACCTTATTAGCAGGTGGTATGTTAGGTTATTGGATGCTGGGCTGGGGAATATTTTTATTTGTTGTAGGTGTTCCAGTAATGGTTTATTTTTTTGGTAAAAGATGGTATTGCAGCTGGGTTTGCGGTTGCGGTGGCTTGGCCGAAACATTGGGCGATCCTTTTCGTCAGCTATCAGATAAATCTTTAAAAGCCTGGAAATATGAACGAGTAATCGTTCACAGCGTATTGGTATTTGCCGTGGTCATGACTGCCAGCGTATTATACACCTACTTTTCTGGGGCAAACACCATTTTAGGAGTAGATAGTTATGCTATTAGAGAAACTTATGCATTTTCCATAGGTTTTGTTTTTGCAGGCGCTATTGGTACAGGTTTTTATCCAGTAATGGGAAACCGAGTATGGTGTCGTTTTGGTTGTCCGCTAGCCGCATATTTAGGGATTGTACAACGTTTTAAATCAAGATTTAGAATCACTACAAACGGTGCACAATGTATTTCTTGTGGTAACTGCTCTACCTACTGCGAAATGGGAATAGACGTGAGAGCTTACGCTCAAAAAGGAGAAAACATCATCAGGTCTTCTTGTGTAGGCTGTGGCATTTGCGCAGCTGTTTGCCCAAGAGGAGTTTTAAAATTAGAAAATTTAGAAGAAGAAGGTCGTTTTGATGCTTATTTAAGACCAGAAGAGCAAAACTATTAATGACTGATACCCTACAAGGCAGAAATATATACGTAATTATCCCTGCCTATAACGAACAAGATTCTATTGCTAAAGTAATAAACGATATTTCTAAAACCTTAGTGACCGAAATTATCGTAGGTAATAATAACTCTAAAGATCAAACCGCTTTAATGGCAAAAAACGCTGGCGCAACCGTAGTAGATGCGCCACAATCCGGTTATGGAAATGCATGTTTAGCAGGAATTAATTATTTAAAAAATAGAGCACAAAAGCAAGACATTATTGTGTTTATAGATGGCGACTATTCTGATTATCCAGAACAGATACCAGATTTAATTGCTCCAATAATTAACCTGCAAGCAGATTTGGTAATTGGTTCCAGAGCTTTAGGACAAAAAGAAAAAGGCTCCATGACCTTGCCGCAAGAGTTTGGGAATTGGCTAGCAACCCGGTTAATAGCACTTTTTTACAAAGTACAATTTACCGATTTAGGTCCATTTAGAGCTTTAACTTGGGAAAATTTAATGCTCATTAATATGCAAGACAAAACCTTCGGCTGGACGGTGGAGATGCAAATTAAAGCAGCCAAGCTAGATTTACGGTGTACAGAAGTACCGGTAAAATACCGTAAAAGAATTGGTGTCAGCAAAGTATCTGGCACTTTAAAAGGAGTGATTTTAGCCGGATATAAAATTATCTGGATGATATTTAAAAACTTGTAATTTTGCAATCTTAACATGATTTGGCAATACCTCATATTAGCAATATATACCCTTAGCTTAAGTGTAATCTTTATATTTAGCATTGGGCAGGCGTACCTTATTTATTCTTACTTAAAATCTAAGAGAAAAGAAGACGTAATTCCTGTTTTGCCTTTAATTATACCAAAAGTAACGGTTCAACTTCCATTATATAACGAACTTTATGTAGTAGAACGCTTAATAGAATCGGTTTGTAATTTAAACTACCCTAAAAATTGCTTAGAAATTCAGGTATTGGACGACTCTACCGATGATTCTCTCACATTAACCAAAAAAATAATAGCTCAAAAGCAGGCCTTAGGTTTTGATATTGTACACATTACCAGAGAAAAAAATATTGGTTTTAAAGCGGGCGCCTTACAACATGGTTTAAACCAAGCCAAAGGACAATATTTAGCCATTTTTGATGCCGACTTTTTACCCGAGACCGATTTTCTGCAAAAATTAATCCCTTACTTTAACCAGCCAGAAATTGGAATGGTGCAAAGCCGATGGGGACATATCAACCAAAATTATTCGCTATTAACTAAAGTACAAGGCTTTGGACTAGACGGGCATTTTACCATAGAACAAACCGGCCGAAACCACGCTAACCTGTTCATGAATTTTAACGGCACCGCAGGCATTTGGCGCAAAACCTGTATAGAAGAAGCAGGTGGTTGGCAGCATGACACCCTAACCGAAGATTTAGATTTAAGCTACCGAGCACAATTAAAAGGCTGGCAGTTTCAATATGTAGAAAATGTAGTTACCCCTGCCGAATTACCGGTAGAATCTAACGCATTACGCTCGCAGCAACACAGATGGACAAAAGGCGCTATAGAAACATCTAAAAAAATGATTCGCGAAATTTGGAAGTCCGATGTAGGCATTCGCAAAAAAATATTTGGTACTCTACATTTAATGAATTCCTACGTTTTCGTTTTTGTGCTCCTCACCAGCATCCTCAGCGTACCCGTTTTATACTTAAAAAGTCAAGGCTTAATTCCAGCCATCTATTTTCAGTTACTCTCCGTATTTCTACTCGGTTTTGTAATCGTGAGTATATTTTACTTGGTAGCCAGCCAATCTAAAAAAGAACATTTTGGCTTATTTGCTAAACTGTTTCCAATGTTTTTATCGGTTTCCATGGCATTAAGTTTCCACAACTCAATAGCCGTTTTAGAAGGATTATTTGGATTCAAATCAGACTTTATCCGCACACCAAAGTTCAATATAACCCAAATTAAAGAGAATTTTAAAGGTAATATTTACGTTAAACGCAGCCTATCTAAATCCTTTTATGTAGAAGTATTGCTCAGCATTTATTTCTTCTTGGGCCTTTATTTAGCCTTCGTACTCAAAGATTTCGCTCTATTCCCATTTCACCTCATGTTATTTATTGGCTTTAGCACCTTAAATTTTTACTCGGTAAAACATGCGATCAAGCCTGAAGGGTAATTTTTGATTCTGGAATTTTAATTCTTTTGGTCGAAACTGTTGAATGTTCAATATTTTTAACATTCAATTATTCAAAATCCATTCCTTCAAAATTATTCACCATTCATCACTAACTATTAACCATTTTCTATTGACAATTCCCTACTCACTATTTACCATTTTAACCATTCCTTCCTACACTCATTCACTCCTTCAAAATTAATAAGGGCGTTCACAGCCAATTAGCTGTGCGGTGTCTTATGTACTCCGCTTTGCTCCGGTTTTTGTCCGCCAAAAAAAGCGGTCAAAGAACTGGTTTTTTTGAAAGAAAAAACCATACGTCAGCCACCTAACGCAAACCTATAGAAAGTAAACAACTTCTAAGCAAGTAACTTTTCTAATTTCGTTTTCCATTTTTCCCAATGATTAATATTATTGGGACAAGATATTATTTTCTTGTTTACGTCATTTCGATCAGTCAATTGGTGGAGAAAAATCCCACAAAAAAGTATAAAAAATTAAGAAAATATTAAAGAGGCAACATATATGTGGGATGTCTCCTGTTGTCGACATGACGTTACGGCTAAATTAACGAAATTACCTAAAAGTATTCTCTAAGAAGTTCTTAATACCATAATCTAAGGTATCTAGGGAAGGAAAACCAAAAAACATCAACAGAAAATCAATCTTATCTCCTGAAAATTAAAATTCACGAAGTTTATCTTACAAAGGGGATCTCCACTCTCCAAGATGATAGTATGGCACATTTCAATTTCTAATAAAAAGATTTTAATAACATACAAATAATTAAAACAGTTTTATAATTCCGAAGCAGATTTTTCTATACCAGAATAGTTTGTATGTCAAACTAATTATTTTAAAGCTGGTTTTTTGTTTATAAATTGTGGGTCTTAGGTGATATTGTAACCACCTCTTGAGTACTGTTCGTATTTCATGAACTATTATTTTGATATGATCTTTATTTATAATTTAAAAGCCTGTTAAGAATTAGATGAAATAACTAAACCTTCGGACAAATTTAAAATTAAAACAAATGATTATGAGTTTAAATACGGATTTTTATTTTGAATTTTTGTATTCCTAAAGTTTTAATGTATTACATCTCGATTTAAAAGAAACAAAGTTTTTCACCTATTTAACCACCACCATTTTCATCACTTTTTCTAATCCATCAAAAATAGTGCGGAAATAATATAACCCAGTTTGCAAGTTTTGGCTATCAATCAAAACTTCGTGGTTGCCTTGTTTTAAAATACCATCAAAAACTGTTAATTGTTGTTTTCCTAAAATATCGTAAACGGTAATGTTTACTTTTCCAGATTTAGGTAAATAAATAGCTAGTTTACTATTAGCGTTTGCTGGGTTAGGGTAGTTTTGAGACACACTAAAAGCATTAACCGTTTCTGGATTATTTACCGATGTAATAATCTGATTATATTTTCCTTGTGCTGCAAGTGCCACTTGATTTAAACTGGATAAATTATCGCCAGCTAAAAAGGCAAAAGCGATTTTTTTGGTTTCGTTTGGGGCTAAACTGAAAGACCCATAACCAATGGCATAAGAAACATCTAAACCATTTGGAAGCCCTAAAGTAGTTGCCTTAATTCCGCTAGAAAGTGCTAAATATTTCTCGGAAATGGTAAAATTATTATCGGCTAAAAAATCGTTTGCTACCTCGTAAGACAGTGGGTAAAAGTTAGGTGTAAAAGCCGTAGAAAGTAACTTAATACCCGCAAAAGGCAAAATGGAATTGGGCTGATAGGTATAAGCCATTTGCATTCCGTTTAGATATTCTACTACATTTTTAGAGGAATTATCTATATCCCAATCGGTGTAAAACCCACCAAATAAATTGGTTATAGCTGCATTAGTTGTATTTGTTAATTCGTACTCGGCAATAATATATTGATCATTTGGTGCATCTTTGTAAGCAAACATTCTGTTTTTAATACGGATTCCTAAAGGATTAGCATTAAGGCTATCTCTAAAAATAGATTCGCCTAAATAAGCATAATTAGGGTTTTCTATTTTTCTGACACCTTGGACTTTCGCAAAATGATTGTCGTAGCCCCCATTATTACTACGGGCAATATTAGAAACTTTAGTACTAGAATTTCCAATCATTAAAGAAGCTTCGTAAAGCAAGCTTTCATCTTTATAAATAAAACCTAAACCTTTGGTGGCGTCTTCTCCGCTATATCCTACCCTACCAATACTAGTAATGGTGCTGTAAACTTTATTTACGGTAATGTTTTGATAATCTTGATTTAGAGTGGTAGAAAAATATTCGAAATCTTGATAATTAATTGCACTATTGCTGTAGTTCAGTTTAAAATTAACGGCAAAATTTTCTGGTGTACTAGCTAAAACGACCACCTTAAACGGACCAATAGTTTTAGTCTCATTGGTATTTATTGTACTTATATTGATGGTATTGTTGAGAATTTTAACGTTAGAAAATGTTGTGCTTAGGGTTACATTAACATTGTTAGCGTTTTGCAAAATATTTTTCAAATCGAAAAAATAAGAAAGGGTATCTCCCACAGCGTAAGAACCAAATGTTTGACTTAATATATTAGTTTTCTGAATTTTAATAGCTGGTAAGTTGTTGTTATAACTTAAAGCTTTAAAAACATTTAATCGGCCTTTACCTAATTAATCTTTATAAGTAATATTTGCACCGTTTGCATAAATATCATCAGAAGTAAGTTTCAAAATTTCACCCACTTGCAAGGCTGTAAGTGTGGGAAATTTAGCCATAACCAATGCTACCGCACTAGAAACTATGGGTGTAGCCATAGAAGTTCCACTTTTTATTCCATATTTATCGCCATTATTTGTGCTATAAATACTTGCTCCGGGTGAAGCAATACCTACATGATAGCCATAACTAGAACTTCCAGATTTAATATCAGCACTGTTAACATTAGCGACCGCTAAAACACCTTTATATGCCGATGGAAATATAGGTTCTAAAGAATTACTATTACCAGCGGCTGTAACTACCAAACAATTTCTACTTAAAGCGTAATCTATTACATCTTGTCCAAATGCTCCTCCACCTGGGCCTCCCCAAGAGCAATTGATAATTTTCGCCCCATGATTAACGGCATAAATAATTCCGTCATATCCTCTATAAATGGCAGACGAATTATCATCTGCGCCTACTTTAACAATCATCAATTTGGCAGTTTGCGCTAGACTGGCTATGCCTCTATTATTATTAGTAACTGCAGACGCTAAGCCACTAACATGCACACCATGTTCGCAACTATCTGCTGTTACATCTGGATTATTATCCTCTTTTAAATTACTAGCAGACAATCCTACAAAATCCCATCCTTTATAATTGTCTATATAGCCATCATTATCATCGTCTATCCCATTAATAGGGTCGCTGGTATTTAAATAAATGTTATTGGCTAAATCTTCATGTTCTAAATCGGAGCCAGAATCTACAATGGCTATAATTACGCCATTGGAATTTGGCTGAATAGCCCAAGCTTGTGGTGCTTTGATGTTATTTAAATAATACTGATTGCTGTTTACATAGAAAGGATCGGTTGGTTCTACAAAAGTTGAGTAAATGTAGTGAGGCTCGGCATATTCTACATTCTCATTTTTTAATAGAATATTGATGGCTGCTTCAATAGAAATATTGTTTTGATAATGTATTTCAAATATCCTGTTTAACCCAATTTCGTCTATACTTTGTTGTGTGCTTAAGGATTGCTGATTTACAGTTTTAGTCTTTATGATAGGATTTATAGTGCTAATTGCTAAACCCAAATCACCGAGTGGCACTGATGTGCTATTGTTAGTTTTGTTATCTAAGGGAACGTTCCTAAACTTTACAATTATGGTATTTGCTAAATAATGCTTTACTGTTAAGGATTTAGGTAATTTAAAACTTTGGGCTTTAAAATTTTGCGAAAATGATGACCCCATTGAAAAGAGGAACACAGCAAAAAACAAACAACCTATCTTTTTCACTATTGGAAGATTTTAATTTTATAATTCAATATACGTATAAAATAAATTATTAGATTAATTTAATAATTATAGGATTTGTAAAAAGCAGCTGTTTAAACACCTAAAATTAATAAAAATTAAACTTTAGTATTTATAATTATCAATTTATTAACAAAAAATTAATATCATTAGGAATATGATTAGTATTTACATAAATCTATAAATAATCCTAAACCTAATGACTTTTACATGACAAATTATATTTGGCATAGTGTTACCTTTACACCAAGTAATTCGGGGTGGTTCCCAGTTACTAATAAAAATTCCTATAGTTTAATTTAGGTTTATAATTGGTTAGTTTAAGCTCCATCCTCCCCGTTTGGAGCTTAACTGTTTTATAAGCTTTTTTTTATATTTATTTTAGCTCAAAATTCATTAACCCAAATAACAACAAGTGATTGTAAACCAAGAGGATATTATTCTTTTAATACAGAAAGACAAAATCTTTCAAGATATTTTAACGCAATATGGTAATCCTCCAAACTGGGAAAGACCGATTGGTTTTGTCTCATTATCTAAAATAATTTTAGAACAACAGGTAAGCTTGGCCTCTGCCAATGCACATTTTCAAAAGCTTAATCTTTACATCAAAGAGTTTATTCCAGAAAATATTATTAAATTATCTGATGATGAAATGCGACTTTGTCAAATAAGTAAGCAAAAGTCTAAATATTTAAAAGCGCTTTCCTTGGCAATTATAGAAAATCGTTTAAACTTAAATGAATTAACCAATCAATCAGAAGAAGAGATTAAAGAAAAATTAACCGCTATTAAAGGAATTGGTAATTGGACAACTGCTATTTACCTCCTATTCTGTTTACATAAAAAAGATATTTTCCCTTTGGGCGATATTGCCGTAATTAATACCATAAAAGAATTAACGCCAGCAAAAACACCTTTAGAAATAGAGCAAATTGCCGAAAAATGGAAACCACTTCGTAGCTTGGCAGTATATTTTTTATGGCACCATTATTTAACCAAAAGAAACCGGACAGCACAAATTAGCTAATGATAAGATGAAGATATTTATAAAAAATATGGTATGCAACAGGTGCATTTTAATGGTTAAATCTGTTTTTGAAAATATAAATATCAAACCTTTATCGGTTAGCTTAGGAGAAGTGGAATTAGCGGAAAATTTGGAGCAAAATGAAGCAGAACAACTTAATTATCAATTGAAGAATTTAGGTTTTGAAATTATTGATGATAAAAAAAGTAGAATGATAGAGAAAATTAAAAATATCATCATCACAATCATTCATCATCAACCAGAAAAAATTCAGGTTAATTTATCCAATTACCTTTCAGAGCAATTAACAACAGATTATTCTTCGCTTAGTCAACTATTTCCCCATAAAGAAGGCATCACTATAGAGCAATACTACATCGCTCAAAAAATTGAAAGAGTTAAAGAATTAATCGTTTATGATGAGCTATCCGTAAAAGAAATTGCTTTTCAATTAGGTTACAGTAGCGTAGCCTATTTATCAAATCAGTTTAAAAAAGTAACTGGCCTTACTCCTACCCATTTTAAGGCTTTAAAAGAAACCAAAAGGCGAAGCATAGAAGATATTTAAATCTTACAATTTTTGCCCAAAATTATACAAAGCTTCAGCCATAACATTAGTCAGTTTTGTAGCCGATAAATTAAAATCATGAAACATACGTATCAAATATCTGGCATGACCTGCCAAGGCTGCAAAGCAAAAGTAAACTTTTTATTATCTGCTGTTGCTGGTATACAAACGGTAGAAATAGATTTAGAAAACGGTGAGGCTACTTTAGAAATGGATAAAAATATTGCTAATCAAGAGCTTAAAGATGCCCTAAAAGATTATCCAAAATACCAATTATCAGAAAAGACAGTAGTACAAAGCATAAACCCTTTTGTTGCTGCTGAGGAGCAAAAATCATGGTTTCAGACCTATAAACCAATACTGATCATATTTGGATATGTAAGCGTAATATCCATTATAGCAGGTTCACAAAAGCCCTACTTTGATACCATGATGGCGATGCAAGTATTTATGGCTGGCTTTTTTATCACATTTTCTTTCTTCAAAATGCTAGACTTAAAAGGCTTTGCCCAAAGTTATGCCATGTATGATATTGTTGCGCTTCGGTTTAAAACGTGGGGATATATTTATGCATTTATTGAACTTGGATTAGGGCTAGCATTTGCAACTAATTTTGCTCCATATTTTACTAATATTTTTACGGCTATAATCATGTCGGTAAGTATTATTGGTGTTTTAATAAGTGTATTTAATAAGAGGAAAATTCAGTGTGCTTGTTTAGGTGCTGTCTTTAATTTACCCATGAGCACCGTAACCATTATTGAAGATGCTATGATGATTGTGATGAGTTTGTCTATGTTAACCATGCTGTAGGATAAAATTCTATAAATCAGGGACAATTAAAAAAATGTTGGTTCAATTTTTGAATAATATATTACATATATTGGTTTAATATAAACATACTTGATGTTAAAATTACTCACCGCTACCCAAACTAAAGAAGCTGATAATTATACCATTATCAACGAGCCTATTCGTTCGTCAGATTTGATGGAAAGAGCGGCAAACGCTTTTTCTAAAGTTTTAATGGAGAAATTTCCAAACAGGAAAAATAGAGTTCTAATTTTTTGTGGTAAGGGCAATAATGGTGGCGATGGTTTAGCTATTGCTAGGTTATTGATTGACGAAGGTTACAGTAATATTAAAACTTATATAGCAGACTTTGCCACAAAATCATCAGAAGATTTTGAATACAACCTAGAGCGTTTGCAATTAAAAGATGGTTTAATATTCTACATTAAAACGGTAGAAGATTTAGATTACGAAGATGCAGACATCATATTAGATGCACTTTTGGGGTCTGGGTTAAACAAACCTTTAACAGGAGATTGGGAAAAACTGGTAAAAAAAATAAATAACCTTACGGGATTTAAAATATCAGTAGATATACCTACTGGTATGCCTTGCGAGGGCGAATTATTCAGTAACGCTATTATCAAATCAGATTATACCATCACTTTTCAGCGACCAAAGCTTAACTTTTTATTGCCCATTTCTAGTCCGTATATTAAAGAATGGAAAGTTGTAAATATTGGTTTAAACGAGAATTATATTCAAAGTACTTCCTCTCCTTATTATTGGTTTTGGAAAGGGGATATTCAAAATTATATTAAAGCAAGGCAGTCTTTTGAGCATAAAGGTTTATTGGGGCATGCTTTAATTATTGCGGGAGCAGATGAAACTATGGGTGCCGCACTTTTATGTACAGAAGCTTGCCATAAAAGTGGGGCAGGTTTAACAACAGCACTAATCCCTCATGATGGCTTAAAAACATTAAATGCTCGTATTCCAGAAGCCATGTATTTTAACAGAGTTAATTTAAATCAGTTAGATTGGTCTAAATATAAATCTGTTGCTATTGGACCAGGTTTAGGAACTGATGATGTAGCATTAGATATTTTAAAAACTACCATTTCAAATTTTACAAATCCTATAGTATTAGATGCCGATGCTATTAATTTAATAGCAAAGCATCCGGAATTGATGAATAATATTCCTCCAAATTCTGTCTTTACTCCACACATGAAAGAGTTTGATAGATTATTTGGCACCCACGAAAGCTGGTGGGATAGAATATCGACAGCCTTACAAAAAGCGGTAAAACACCAAGTTTATATTGTTTTAAAAAACCGATACACCATGATTTTTACCCCGCAAGGCATTTGCTATTTTAATTCATCGGGCTCGCCTGCTATGGCAAGTGGCGGAATGGGTGATGTTTTAACCGGAATGATTGCCAGTATGATTGCGCAAGGTTACTCGGTAGAGAAAGCGGTTCAATTAGCGGTATATAGTCATGGTTATATTGGCGAACAGCTTGCACAAAAAATGTATGTCGTACCGGCAACTAGCTTAATCAAAAATATCCCATATATGTTAAGAGAGTTGCTACCAAAATAATGTGATAGATTTTAATGAAGAGGTTTTAAATTTAAAGCATTAAAAACAAAAGATGCCAAACGTTGATTTAAACTATAAGGATAAACACGAAAATTTAGACTTTAAAAAAATATTTAAAATCTGTATGATATTTGCTTTAACGATTGTTCCAAAGCAATGTCTTCGGTAAAGCGGCATCCTCTTTTAAACCCTTTTTTGGTAAAAGATATCGTGAAAAAAATGTTGAAACACTCAAAATACCTTATTATCAAACAATCTTAATCATATCACACAACATAAACTATAAATACAACAATTTTTATGCTTGATCTTACAACAAACAACGAATCGGAATTAACATTAGAAAACATTTATACCGATTGCTGGGAAAGGATAGCAGCAGGAGCTAAAACAGCTAAACATGCTTTTCATTTAGTTACGCTATCAACCATAAATAATGGTTTTCCAGAAATGAGGACTGTAGTCCTTAGAAAATCAAACTCCTTAGAAAACACCCTTAACTTTCATACCGATTATCGCTCCCCAAAGGTCAACCAAATTAAAGAAAATGCTTCAGTAGCTATACTTTTATATGATTTTGAATCTCGCATTCAGATTAGATTAAGAACAAAGGCAACTATACATCACCTAGATTCTGTTTGCGAAGAAGCTTGGAAAAACTCGAGGTTAGAAAGCAAAAGATGCTATTTGGTAGATCCATCACCATCATCAATAATTGATTTTCCAGATGATGGATTACCTAAAAATCTATCAGTCAAAGATTTAACCGAGGATAATGTACAACCCGGATTTCAGAATTTTGTTGTGATTAAAACGAAGGTCTTGGAATTAGATTGGTTATTCCTAAACAATAAAGGACATAGAAGAGCTCAATTTAGAATTATTGCAAATGAAGAAAAGAATATAGAAAAGAATTGGATGCTACCTTAAATAGCACCCATTACTATCATTTGTTCCATTGTAGGATTTACGCTACCACCTTTTGGCTCTAAAGTAACTGCAAAAGCTTGTGCTTTACCAATAGATTTCATAGACTTAAATCCGTTCTCAATATCATTTACGTCAAACACACCTAAATCTACAGGCACACCGTCTACTAAAGCCCAAAGCTGGTATTGATGTTCTGCATCTGTGGCAGGCATTTTCATTGCTTTTAAAGCTAGACTTACTTTTTGCTCTTTAGCATTAAAGGCAATAATCATTTTAGATTCTGGCGAATTTGCTGTACCAGCTAAATTCACAAATTTATTATCTGGGTTAGTATAAACTCCTATGGTTTCGTTACCTATTTCTACCTGCTTGTCTAAATAATTTACCTGATTTGTAAAGTTTTGATTAGAGGTTTGCAAAGCTGCTACCTGTTGTTTGTAGTCTTTTAAATTGCTTGTTAAATTTAAAATAGCTACAATACTAACAACCAATAAAGCTAAACAAGCAGCAAAACTATATTTATAAAAATTTAAATTTTCATTAGATATTGGTATAACCTTTGCCTCTTTAGACCCAATTGTAGTTTCTACATTTTCATTTGCAAAAGTTATTGAATTTAAAAATTTAGATTTTTGGCTGTCGGAAGAGGTAAAAGCTAAGTTTAAAGCAATTCCCTCCATGGCTAATTCTATTTCTGCAAGTTCGTTCGTTATTTCTGGGTAAAGATTAGCCATCTTTTCTACCTCAAATCTTTCCTCGTCGGTAAGATCACCTATAACGTAGAGTTCTAACACTCCTGACTCTATATAATCTTTAATATTTTCCACCTTATTTAAAATATTTTCTTAATTCAATAATACCCATTCGCAATCTAGTTTTAACAGTCCCTAACGGAATTGCTAACTCTTCAGATACTTCTACATGTGTATAACCCTGAAAATAAATTTTATCAACTATAATCTGCTGATCGGGTTTTAACTTTTTTAATAGGTCTTTAACTCCTAAATGTTCTGGCTTATACTCTGTATTTCTTTGTATGTCTATTGTATTAACGTGGTTTTCTAAATCTTGGTTTTTAGAGTGATTCCTAAAATCTTTAGACCTTACTTTATCTATAGATAAATTACGTACAACATTACACATCCACGTAAATAAGCGACCTTTAGAATCATCGTATTGGTGTATAGAGTTCCAAATTTTAACCAATCCTTCTTGCAAAACATCTTCTGCAATCTCATTATCGGTAACTACTCTTTTTATAATACCTAGCAAGCTGCCAGAATACATACTATAAAGCGCCTCAGCACCTACCCTACTTTGTGCTTTAAGAGCAGCAACCAAATCATGCTCTTCTAATTTATTTTTTCCTATTACGTTCAATTAGTTTGTGACTAAAGCGAATAATTTTAGAAATCAAATAAATGCTTTTCCGCATGATAGGAAGAACGCACCAATGGTCCACTTTCAACATATTTGAAACCCATTTCTCTACCTTTTTCTTTGTAAAAAGAAAACTGATCTGGGTGAATCCAATCTATCACCGGATGGTGATTTTTTGTTGGCTGCAAATATTGCCCAATAGTAAGTACGTGTACGCCAGCTTCTTTTAACTCTTGCATCGTTTCTAAAACATCTTGTTCTAGTTCACCTAAACCAAGCATGATGCCAGACTTTGTTCGCAAGCCAAAATCAGATATTCTTTTTAAGCATTCCATACTTCTATCGTACTTCGCTTGTACCCTTACTTCTTTAGTTAACCTACGTACCGTTTCTATATTATGAGAAATCATTTCAGGTTTCTCTTCACAAACACGGTAAAGATTATCCCAAATTCCCCTAAAATCAGGAATCAAAGTTTCCATAGTAGTTTTAGGGCTTTCTCTTCTTATTGCTCTAATGGTTTCGACCCAAATAATAGAACCACCATCCTTAATATCATCTCTATCTACAGAAGTTATAACAGCATGTTTAACATTCATCAATTTTATAGAATTTGCAACTCTATTAGGTTCGTCGGTATCTACAGCTAATGGTCGGCCGGTAGAAACCGCACAAAAAGAGCAAGAACGGGTACAAATATTACCTAAAATCATAAAAGTAGCCGTACCAGCACCCCAGCACTCACCCATATTAGGGCAATTACCACTCTCGCAAATGGTATGTAATTTATGCTCATCTACCAAAGAACGTACTTGGGCATATTCTTTTCCAACAGGCAATCTTACACGTAACCAATCTGGTTTTCTCTGAGTTTGCTTTGCCGAAATAACAGGAAGTTCAATCATAATGCAAAAATAAGTATTGTTTCTTTAAAAACACATCCACGCACTTAAAGTTTTACCATTCAAAAATCAAATTTTATTTTAAAATGGCGAAATGTTTAAAGTCAGCAGTCCATGGTCAGCATTTGAAGTAATAAGCATATCTTTTTTTCCTAGTTTCAAACAAATAAATCCTTTCTAATACATTTCAGAATTAACTATTCACATTGAACTAATCACTAATGAACTATTTCCTAATAAACTAATGACTAATGAACTATTTTCCCTAATAAAATAATGACTAATGACTAATGAACTATTAACCACTAAACTATTCCTCAATAAACTAATGACTAATGAACTAATGACTAATGACTAATGATTAATGACTAATGAACTATTTTGCCTAATGAACTAATGACTAAATAACTAATGACTAATAATGGCGTTACCTTTATCCACATCTCAAAACCCACCACACAGGTCGGTGTATTGCGTACTTTGCTGCGCTACGGTTTTTTTGTTGCTAAAAAGGACAACAAAAAGAACAGGTTTTTTAAAAGAAAAAACCTTACTCCTTCCACCTAACGCTAAAACCTGTTTAATTGAAAAATCATCACTAAATCTTGAATAGATTTAGAGTGGTTTTAAAAAATATTTTTTATTTTCGACCATGAAAAACATCCTTCTATTTCTCCTATTTACAGCATTCCTAAATTTAAAATTTGTTAAAGCGCAGGCAGTAAAAGACTCTATAAAAATTCATAACGGTGTTTTTGGTACCATCTATGTGAAAGATGGTAAAAGTTTGACTACACATAGGTTGTTTAAAATAATTAGTGCTAACCCAGAAACTCTTCCCGAGATATCTTCAACTAGGAACAATAACATTTACTCTTGGATTTTTGGTGGCGAAGGTGGTTTTATTTTAGGTTACCAAATGGGTACCAGTTACAGTAGAACAACCCCAAACTGGTTTGCACTTGGCGCAGCAGCAGGGTTAATTGGAATTTCTATGCCTTTTGAAATTGCTAAAGCCAAGCACACTAAAAGAGCTGTATTAATTTATAATAAGGATCTTCTGCACACTACCAAAACTAAAGCAATTTATAATTTTGGTATTTCTAATGATGGGGCAGGAATAAAAATTAATTTTTAAACTGTACTCAAAACTTTTTTGAACACTAAATTGCGTTAACGATTGTCCAAAGGACTCTCCAAAGGTCCAAAGGACTCCTTTGGAGAGTCCTTTGGACCTTTGGAGAAACGACATCCTTTTTGGCATACTGAGCGGAGTCGAAGGATAAACCAAAAAGATATGAGCGTGTTTTTCCGATAGCTATCGGGGCGCCCAAAAAATTCAATCCACAGAAAAAATAATTTACCACAACAGTTAATCAAATCAAACTCGACCCAAAATAACTCAGTTTAGCAGAAATTTTACACTAAGTATACTAAAAAGTTTTGTTTAAAAACATGATTTCTTACCTTAGAGAACTTTATTAATCAACAATTAAATCAAATATAAATCATGAAAATTACCGTAGTTGGAGCAGGTGCAGTAGGCGCAACTTGTGCTGATAACATTGCCCGCAGAGAGTTAGCAGAAGAGTTAATTTTATTAGATATTAAAGAAGGTTTTGCCGAAGGTAAAGCAATAGATATGATGCAAACGGCATCTTACCTAGGTTTTGATACTAAAATTAAAGGGGTAACTAATGATTATGCGGCCACTGCAGATTCTGAAGTTGTTGTTATTACATCTGGCTTACCACGTAAACCAGGTATGACACGTGAAGAATTAATTGGAACTAACGCTGGTATTGTAAAATCTGTTACAGAAAATATCTTAAAACATTCTCCAAATACCATCATCATTGTGGTTTCTAACCCAATGGATACCATGAATTATTTAACGCTAAAAACATCAGGTTTACCTAAAGAAAGAATTTTAGGTATGGGTGGTGCTTTAGATTCGGCTCGTTTTAAATATTACTTAAGTCAAGAATTGGGTTGCTCTCCGGCAGATTTAAATGCAGTTGTAATTGGTGGCCATGGAGATACCACCATGATTCCTTTAATTAAGCATGCAACTTGGAATAGTATTCCAGTAACTCAATTATTAACTCAAGAACAACAAGATAAAATTGTGGCTGCAACTATGGTTGGTGGTGCCACTTTAACTAAATTAATTGGCACTTCTGCTTGGTACGCACCAGGTGCTGGTACTGCTGCTATGGTAGAATCCATAATGAGAGACGAGAAAAAATTAATTTCTTGCGGTGTTGCTTTAGATGGCGAGTACGGACAAAAAGATATTTCTTTAGTTGTACCTGTAGTTTTGGGTAAAAATGGATGGGAAAAAATCATCGACTTTAAATTATCTGATACCGAGCAAGCAGAGTTTAACAAAAGTGCTGATGCAGTAAGAAACATGAATCAGGTTTTGGTAGATTCTAAGTTTATTTAATGGCTAAACATAAAATATCTTTGGAGGTTGTAGATCTCCAAGGCGACGGCTTCCACCTTTTGGTGGAAGTTGTTGTTTTTGGGCAGATTTTTAAAGCTGTTTTAGACACAGGTGCTTCCAAATCTGCTTTTGATATGGAAATTATATCTGCCTTAGCTCCAGCAGATCAAATTATTCATATTCCAGATCATCATGCTATTGGCTTAGGCACAACTACTATGGAAAGATATGTTGTGGTTTGTCCACAGCTGCAAATTGGTGAACTAACGATAGAAAATTATGAAGCGCCTGTTTTTGATTTATCTGCCATTAAATTTGCCTACGAGAAATTAAACCTCCCACCAGTAATTGGTGTTTTAGGTGGCGACATATTGATGGACTATAAAGGAGTGATTAATTATCAGACCCTAAGCCTTACTTTATCTAAAAGAACAAAATAGTTTTCGTACTTTGGAGTTTAGTCTTTAAACTTTCCAAATGAAAAAGGATATCGAAAATAGTGATGATATTAAACTATTGGTAGATCAGTTTTATAAAAAAGCTATTGCAACAGAGGATTTAGGTCATATTTTTACTGATGTAGCCAAAGTAAATTGGGAACATCACCTACCCATTATGTATTCTTTTTGGGAATCTACTTTACTTGGAACATTTGGATATAAAGGCAACCCAATGGATGCTCATGCTAAATTGAACCAAATGCACACCTTAACGGCAGAACATTTTAACCATTGGAAAACTATTTTTATGACCACCGTAGATGAATATTTTGAAGGTGAAATTGCCACGCTTGCAAAAGAAAAAGCCAGAAGCATTGCCGATTTAATGTTTTACAAAATCCACAATCATTATAACTCGCCAGGTGTGGCAAAACCAAAAAAATAATTAGTGTGTTATAAATAACTTAATTTCAGTATCTTGAAATTAAATTATGAAAAAACTACTACTTTATTTTTTCTTATTTATTCCTTTTTGCATGAGTGCCCAAGACCTAACGGGTTTTTGGAAAGGTAAATTAACGCAAGACAGCGGCGGTTATGCTCCAGAATACATATTAGAAGTAAATATTGTACAAAAAAAGAATGATTTATATGGCAGCACTCTTGCTTATTCTGGAACAACAGTAGTTGCTAAAATAGCTTTTAGAGGTTATATAGATAAAGATTCTATTTACTTAATGGAATATAAAGAAGGGGTGATAAATAAAGTTTTACCGCCACGGTTTATATTATGCATTAAAAATTTAATTGTTAAATACAAAAAAGGTGCTGGCGGCTTAGAAACTTTAACAGGAAGATGGACAGGAAAACCAATTGAAAAACTTAATAAAGACAATGAAGAAGATTTTTTTAGTCTTTTTTTAAACAACGATGGTGATTGCGTACCTGGTTATATTTTTCTCTCTAAAAATGATTTAGCACATATTTACACATCTAAACCCATAGGATACCAAATTTTCCCCGATTCTGTTTACCAAACCAAAATAAATAATATTGAAGAAATAGATGTTTATAATCAGATAGTGCAAATTTCTATTGCCGATTATGAAAAGGTAGATGGCGATAAAGTGACTATCATGTTAAATAAAGATACCGTTGCTGCTAACGTCAGTGTCAAAAAGTACCCTAAAACATTTACACTTATTTTAAATTCTATTTATATTAATAACCAAGTATTAATTTATGCTGAGAATTTAGGGAGAATCCCGCCAAACACTTGTGGAATAAAAATTATTGACGGTGATAAAGAACACCTTATTTATTTATCATCAGATTTTAGGACTACGGGAGCTATCAAGTTGAATTATATAGGGAATCAAAAAGAATAATTTATGCGTCGCATTTATTTATTTGCTATTTTTTTATTGCTAAATCTCTCTTCCAATGCTCAATACAAGGGTATTTGGAATGGTTATATAGATGCTACGGACGAGTCTGGGACATCAGGGTATTTAGTAAATATTACCAGTGAAAAAGACGGAATTGTTTCTGGTGAAACCTACATCTACGGCAATTCAATTTTAAAGTTTTTAGGTAAACTAGATTTTATTGGAACAATTGAAGGTAATAGAGTGAAATTTATGGAACTTAAATTGTTAATAAACAGAAGGCCCACTCCTATTCATTTTATTTGTTTCAAAGATTTAGATTTAAAACTAACAGAAACAGATACTTTAAATAGTTTAATAGGCCCTTAGGAAGGAGATATAGAAAATGATATAAAGTGCGTACCAGGAACTGCTTATTTGTATAAAATGAATAAGGATAGTACTTGTCATATTCCAATACCTAAATATGTTTTAAATTATATTAATCAAAACAAGAAAGTTGATTTATTTTTGTCCACAGAGCTTAGTAGTCCGTATTTAATAAAAGTTAAAAGTAGAATTATAGACGTTAAACTCTCTGATTACGATTTACATGATCGGGATATTGTATCCGTATATTTAAATAGATATCAAGTTGCAAATAGAATACAAATAAAACCTAAACCACAAGTGATAAGTGTAAGGCTAAACCCGTTTATTTTCATCCAAGAAATGGTTGTTTTTGCCCATAACTTAGGTCGAATTCCACCAAATACATGTTTAATGGAAGTTGATGATGGCTTTTCTGTCCAAAAAGTTTATATCACTTCATCCTTTCAAAAAAGTGCGCTTATTTATTTTAAATATGTCGAGCCATAAAAAAATCGGTTTAAATTATTTAAACCGACTTTTAAAATGATTTTGATGCAATCAATTACACATCTATCTTAGCATATTTCGCATTCTTCTCAATAAACTCTCTTCTTGGAGCAACTTCATCGCCCATTAACATAGAGAAAATATGATCAGATTCTGCTGCATTTTCTATAGTAACTTGTTTTAATGTACGCGTTGCTGGATTTAGTGTAGTTTCCCAAAGTTGTTCGGCGTTCATTTCACCTAAACCTTTGTAACGTTGTACGTGTACACTATCTTCTTTACCTGCACCTTTTAAACGCTGAATTGCAATATCACGCTGATTATCATTCCAGCAATATTCAAATTCTTTACCTTTTTTAACTTGGTATAACGGAGGGGCTGCAATGTAGATGTTACCAAACTCGATTAAATCTTTCATATATCTAAAGAAGAAAGTTAAAATTAAGGTGGTGATGTGAGAACCATCAATATCCGCATCCGTCATGATGATGATTTTGTGGTATCTTAACTTTTCTACGTTTAGTGCCTTATGATCCTCTACTGTCCCTATACTCACACCTAAAGCGGTAAAGATATTCTTGATCTCCTCGTTCTCGTAGATTTTATGCTCCATAGCCTTTTCTACGTTCAAGATTTTACCTTTTAAAGGCAAAATAGCTTGGAAATCTCGGTCTCTACCTTGTTTAGCAGTTCCACCCGCAGAATCTCCCTCTACTAAGTATAACTCACAAGCGTAAGGATCTTTATTAGCGCAATCGGCTAGTTTACCTGGTAATCCAGAACCACCCATTACGTTTTTACGCTGCACCATTTCCCTAGCCTTACGAGCTGCCGCTCTGGCTGTTGCAGCTAAAATTACTTTGTTTACAATAAGCTTAGCTTCTCTAGGATTTTCTTCTAAGAAGTTACCTAATGCCTCACCTACTGCAATGTCTACGGCACCAATAACCTCGTTATTTCCTAATTTAGTTTTGGTTTGGCCTTCAAACTGTGGTTCTTGTACTTTAACAGATATTACTGCAGTTAATCCTTCTCTAAAATCGTCTCCAGTAATCTCTATTTTAAGATTTTTTAGCAAGCCAGATTTATCTGCATAAGATTTTAGGGTACGTGTTAAACCACGTCTAAAACCAGCTATATGGGTACCACCTTCGTGTGTGTTGATGTTGTTCACATAAGAGTGGACGTTCTCGCTGTAAGAGTTGTTATAAGTAAATGCTAACTCTACCGGAATTCCATTTTTTTCGCCTTCTATATAGATACCATCTGGAATTAATGCGGTACGTGTTTGGTCTAAATATTTTACAAATTCTTTTAGACCACCCTCGCTATAAAAATATTCTGATAAGAAAGTACCGTCGTCATTTAATTCTCTTTCATCAGTTAAGGTTAATTTAATCCCTTTATTTAAGAAAGCTAATTCTCTTAATCTACTGGCTATGATGTCAAATTTATACTCGGTAGTTAAGTTAAAAATACTAGCATCTGGGGTGAAAGTAATTATTGTGCCCGTATCTGACGATACACCTATTTCTTTTACATCGTATTGGGGTTTACCACAAGAATATTCTTGAACGTAAACTTTACCATCTCGATGGATCTCTGCTTTTAAATGAATAGATAATGCATTAACGCAACTAACACCTACACCATGTAAACCACCAGATACTTTATAGGTATCCTTATCAAATTTACCACCGGCGTGTAAAACAGTCATTACTACTTCTAATGCCGATCTTTTTTCTTTGGTGTGTATAGCAGTAGGAATTCCCCTGCCATTATCGCTCACCTTTATAGAATTATCTTTTAAAATAGTTACAAAAATATCTGAACAGTATCCTGCTAAAGCCTCATCAATAGAGTTATCTACCACTTCATAAACAAGATGATGCAATCCTTTAACACCAATATCACCAATATACATTGCTGGGCGTTTTCGTACCGCCTCTAAACCCTCTAAAACCTGGATATTATCTGCCGAATAATTTGATTTGTCTTCCTTTTCTTCGCTCATTTTTTATTTAAATCAATACTCGTAAAAATACGTTTTTAGGCTAACATAAAAAAACATGTGGATAAATATATCTAGTCAAAAAAAACAATTTATAATTAATACCAAGTGTAGCAAATTAATTAGGTAACCATTTGTATTTGATATCCGTAGAAAAGGCCAGAAATATCATTAGCATAGCACAATATCAAACCAAACAATAATGAAAAAGAACTTTTATATACTCGCTTTAATCATAATTACATTAGTAACATCGTGTAATAAAGAACAATTACCCGGTGTTTCCCCATACTCGCCAGAAAAAGAACTCTTTGAATTGAGTTTCTTAAAAGCTAACAATCCTAGTTTAGATAAAGATTACAAAGCGAAAATAGAAGGTTTAATTATTTCGATAGAAATTCCAAAAGGTATCAATGTTAGCAAACTTATACCAACCTATAAATTATCTGAAAAAGCAACACTTAAAATTGGCGATAAACTTATAGAAAGCGATAAAACAGAAATTGATGTAGCCAACTTAAAATCATTTACAGTTGTAGCACAAAACTTAAAAAGTAGCATTTACTATTCTAGTTTGTTGTTAATAGGTTTAACTCCAAATTTAAACATTAATACAACTACCTCATTCAACTCCTATTTCAAAAATAACCTATTTATAGATTTATCTTTTGCTATTCCAAATACTATATTAAATAGAGCTTACCAAACAGACTCTTACAATGCAAGAGCTTATGGCGATTTTGATAAAGATGGGGATTTAGACATTATTGCAGTGGCTGCTAACGGAAACGGAACAGTTAGTGTTGATGTGGAGTATTTTAAAAATAACACTTTTCAATTTAATAAAGACCAAACAGTTTTTGCTGGAGGAGCTCCAAAAATGCTAAATGGTAAAAAAGCAATTGTAGGAGATTTTGATAAAAACGGATGGTTAGATGTTGTAATAGTAGGTTCTGGATTTGATAGAAGTCCTTATTCTGGCGAAAAAGTTAAAATCTTATTAAATACAAACGGAATATTTACTACGAAAGAATTAAACTTGAACAGCGAGTATTATGGTTCTGTAACAGCTGGAGATGTTGATAGTGATGGTGACTTAGACTTATTTATTACTACTAACCAGTCTATCAGTAAGTTTATGATTAATGACGGAAAAGCTAATTTTACCTACGATAAGGAGCTTTATCCAAATACATTGTACAATAAAGGATTTTTTGCATCTGAACTTTATGATATGGACAACGATGGTTATTTAGATTTAGTAACCGCAGGACACGAACATAATGGAGCGGCTAGTACTGTATTTTTTGGTAATGCAAGTGGTGCTTTCATCACCTCAAAAATGGCAACTTTACCTGCTATTGGTAGCTTTGGAATTATTGTAGATATTGACTTTATAGATTATAATAAAGATGGTAAGAAAGATATTTTAATTACCAGAACTGGTGATGGTAAAGGAGAACAAGGTTATTACATTGGTTACTATTTACAGGTACTTAAAAACAATGGAAAATCTTTTGAAGATGTAACCAAATCTGTATTACCAAGTAATAGTAGCTTTAACGCTAAATGGATAAACTGGGTTAGAGTAATAGATATTGACAATGATGGAGATTTAGACATTACCACAGATGATAAAATGTATGGTCTAACTTGGGTAAATAATAACGGTACTTTTTCTACAAAATAATCTTTAATTAAAAATTTTTGAAAAGCAGATTGGGTATTCAATCTGCTTTTTTTGTTTACCTTAGAATTCAAATTCGATTATGGTCATGTACTTTTGATAAGTGGGTTTACGCTTCTCCAAATGAATCCTTTGGAGAAGCGACATCCCCGCCTGTTTTTCGGACATCCTTTTTGGCTGTTTTCGCCAAAAAAATACAGTTTAAAGCGTGTTATTCCGATAACTATCGGAACGCTCAAATAAATATCATAATTAATATAAAATTTATTATTACGAACAGATTTGGAAGAAAACATATTAGAACAGCAAACAAACTTTGGTAATTTAGAGTTGCTGGCCAGCCAAATAGTAGAAGGTTTTATAACAGGCTTACATAAAAGTCCGTTTCATGGCTTTTCTGTAGAGTTTGCCGAGCATCGTTTATATAATGAGGGGAATTCTATCAAAAACATTGATTGGAAGTTGTTTGCTAGAACAGATAAGCTTTTTGTTAAACGATTTGAAGAGGAGACAAACTTAAGATGTCAACTTTTAATAGATTACTCGTCGTCTATGTTTTTTCCCGAAAAGGAGATGAACAAGTTTCAATTTTCTGCTTTAGCTAGTGCTGCCATCATCAACTTATTAAAAAGACAAAGAGATGCTTTTGGCTTAAGTCTTTTTGCGCAGGAGTTAACTTTTCATAGCCCTTTAAAATCTACTACAGCACATCAGAAATTTATTATCAATAGATTAAACCAAGTTTATTATCAAAAAAATAGCAGAGGGTTAAAAACCGATATGGTAAAAAACTTACATTTAATAGCGGAGCAAATTCATAAACGTTCTTTAGTAATTATTTTTACCGATTTCTTTGAAAACACCAGTGATGATGGTTTAGCTCAAATTTTTTCTGCCTTACAGCATCTAAAATATCTTAAGAACGAGGTTATTATTTTTAATGTATTAGAGAAAAAACATGAAGTAAATTTCGATTTCGAAAATAGACCTTATCATTTTATTGATGTTGAAACCGAGGAATCTATTAAACTTAACCCAATGCAGTATCAAAAGGCTTATCAAGAAAAAATCAAACTATTTAAAAAAGAGTTAGACAGCAAATGCGCTCAGCTGAAAATAGACTTGATTGATGTTGCTGTAGAAGATGGTTTTGAGGCGGTTTTAAATGCTTGGCTTATTAAGAAAAATAGAATGAGCTAAGTTGTTTGTAAATAATCATCGATTTTAAATCTTAAAATAAACGTACAACCCTTCCCTATTTCAGATCTTATTTCCATGTCGATTTGATGGAACATACCAATACTTTTTACAATAGCCAAGCCTAATCCATGACTGTCTACTTTTTCTTCATTATCTAATTTCTCAAACCTATTGAAAGCCTTTTCTATCTTATCGGCGTCCATGCCAATACCATCATCAATAACATAAATGGTATAATATTCTTTACTTATTTTATCTTTTATAATTATTTTACCATTGGCGTTAGAATACTTAATGGCATTGTTAATAATGTTTGAGAAAAAGACGTGGATAAGATATTTGTTTCCAGCAATAGTATAATCTCTAACCAGATGATTTTCTAAGTTTAAGTTTTGACTTTCTATCTTATCTTCCAAATCGATTAATATATCGTAAATAGTGTCTTTAAGTAGGATTTCATCAGGTTTATCAAATTGATAATTTTCTACTTTTGAAATGAGTAATAAACTATTCACAACTCCCTTTAGCCTGGTTAACGTTTTAATGGAAGCGTAAATTTTTTCTTCTTGCACTTCGTTTAAAGAGGCATTGTCTAATAAATTTTCTAATCGTAAAGTAAGAATACTAATTGGAGTCAAAAGCTCGTGAGAAACGTTTGCTATAAATTGCTTTTCCTTTAGTATAATATTAGAAATTTTACTCATTAAAGATCCTATGCTTTGATCTAAAGCTCTAAAATCTTTTGTTGTGGTAGGTATTAAATTATAATTGTAAGTAAACGGATCGTTAACCTTTGTAATTTTCTGATCTACAATTTTATAAAATGAGGCAAAGATTAATTTATTATTGATAAAATCTAATATTAACCCTAAAATTAAAGATGCAAATACCACAATAAGCGTCACGTAAATAATGGTTTTCTTAATTCTGTTTACATTTATTAAGCTTAATCCAATTTGTAATTCATAAACTTTTTTGTTAAAAACAAATGGCCTCCTTAAAGATCTATAAACTATAATATCTTGTCCAAATAATTTATCCTCTGTAACAAAGGTGGTTTTTGTGGTTTTTACAGCCCCTTTTTTAAACTCTTTAACTGTAATAAATTCTTCTTTTAAAATATTGTAATTGGTAAATGAGTTTTTATTAGCAAGAGTTTGTTTTATTTCCTCCTCAGAAACGTTTTGTATAAAATTATTGGCTTTATCTGCTAGTCTAGAATCTAACTGCGTGTAAGTAATAGTATCTAATAAAAAGAATACCAAAATACCAGATAAAATTAAAACTACCACCTTTGTTAAAGCGCTAAAAATAATTAGTTTAAGTTCTAGTTTAAGCATCTTAGATATTTAACCTAAACCCTATACTTCTTACGGTCTCAAACCAAGAGATATCTTGATGAACAGATAATTTTTTTCGTAAATTTTTTACATGAACATCTACAAAATTTGAGTCTGAATTTACTTCTAAAATATCACCCCAAACATGCTCTGTTAAATTAACCCTGCTAATTACTCTATTTTTATTTAATACTAAATAATTAAAAATCTCTAATTCTTTATTAGTGAGGCTTATTTTGTTAGCTCCAAAATAAACAGTTCTATTTTGGATATCTAAGGTAAAACCTTTAACATCAATATCATTTTTAAGAAGTTTATGCTTTCTTCTAATAATGGCATGCATTCTTGCTAGTAGCTCGTTTAAAGAAAATGGTTTAGGTAAATAATCATCTGCACCTTGTTCTAAGCCTCTAATTCTATCTTCTACTTGGCCACGGGCGGTTAGAATAATAACAGAGTCTTCTCTGTCTTTTAATTTTTTTAGTTTCAATAAAATATCAAAGCCATCACCGTCTGGCAAACCTAAATCAAGTAAAATAAAATCATAATGATTAACATAAACTTTATCTTCTGCTGTTTGCAATTTCTTTACATGCTCTACTGTAAAACCTTGTTTTGTTAAAAATTGATCTATTTCTTTTGCAAGTGAAATCTCGTCTTCTACAATTAAAACATTCATCTATAAATAATTTAAATACAAGAAACAGTTTTTAAAACTAAATTAAGAAAATTTAAGTTTTTTTATCAGCTTACCAATAGACAAGCCTTGCACCAAAATAGAGAAGGCCACAACAAAATAGGTTAATGAAACCCATAAATCTTTATCTAAATTAGCAGATATAGATAATGCCAAGGCAATACTGATGCCTCCTCTCAAACCTCCCCAAGTTAACACTAAAACTGTTTTATGGTCAAACTTATCGCGAAAGCGAATTAAAAAAGAAGGAATTAAAACCGTGAGGTATCTTACCGTAATTACAATTAAAATAGTAAGTAAACCTATCCAAACATAACTACCAATATTTTCAACAACCAATAGTTCTAAACCAATTAAAACAAATAATATAGCGTTTAATATGTCGTCTAATAATTCCCAAAATTTAGAAACGTACTCCCTTGTTTCATCAGACATGGCATATTTTTTACCCTGGTTACCTACTAAAATTCCAGCAACAACCATAGCCAATGGTCCAGATACATGAATTAAACTTGCTAACGTATACCCTCCCATTACTATTGCCAAGGTAATTAGCACCTCTACTTTATAGTTATTTATGCTGCGCATTAATCTAAAACCAAAATAACCAACTAAAAAGCCTAAAAGCATCCCTCCTAGTGCTTCTTGCAAAAAAAGTTTTGCAATTTCTGTAAAAGTGGGTAACTCTGGAGACCTTGCTGCCTCCCAAATGGTAATAAAAACTACAACAGCTACACCATCGTTAAAGAGAGACTCGCCTGCAATTTTAGTTTCTAATGATTTAGGAACATTTACACTTTTTAATATACTTAAAACGGCTATAGGATCTGTAGGTGATATTAAAGAGCCAAATAACAAACAACTAATAAAAGAAATATTTAAGCCAAAAAATGGTAAAATATAATAAGTTGCTCCACCTACAATAAATGTAGATAATACTACACTTATGGTACTAAATGCTAAAATAGGTATCTTCTCTCTTTTTAAATCGTCTATATTGATATGAATAGCTCCAGCAAATAACATAAAACTAAGCATGGAGCCAAGTAGCAGTTCAGAGAAATCAAAGCTTTTTATAAAAACAGTTACTTCAGACAAGATATCTGGAAATAAAGTACCTATAATGAATAAAATGATTGAGGCTACTAAAGCAATGAGCATTAAACCAATGGAAGCCGGAAGTTTTAAATATCTAAAGTTGATGTAGGCAAATAATGCTGATAAAACAATCAGTATAGAAAAGGTATGAAATAAGTTCATTTTATTTTTATGGGTCCTTTAAAAATACCAAAAACCAAATTACTTTGGTTTTTAAATATTTAACTAATATAAATGAAATGCTCCATTTATTTAGATGCTTGCTAAAATAAGTGAATATCTCTTTGTGATAAAGAAATAGAAATTCCGTTTTTATCAAACGCTTTCTTTACTTCTTCTAATTTGGTTAGGTGTCTTTAAACTTTAACACCCCAGCGCCATGTGCATTCATTAAGTTATTTTTGGTATCGTACCAAAGATCTCCAATTTTTTTAGAGTCTTGTAAAAAGCTACAGAACGTAAAAAGGGTTAATATTAAAAACAGATTGGTTTTTTTTATTATTGGTTAAACTTAAAGATTGTACATTTTAGTTTGGTATATATTTAGGCATGTGTGAGTTCGCAAAACAGCCATTAATTTACAGATCTATAATTATACAATAATAGAAGAATAATGACTTTTCAAAGGAGAGCTCGCTATTCAATAAAAAGGGGTGAATAGTCAAATTGCTAAATTGATCTTTTAACCTGAGTTAGATAATTATTTCAATTCAATTTATTTTTTGGGCGTCCCGATAGCTATCGGGATAACACGCTATATTCTGTAGTTTTTTTGCCATTTGCTTTGTGGTTAGCGCAAAAAAAAGCTGCCGCTTTTCCGAAGGTCCTAAGGACTCTCCAAGGGAGTCCCTTGGACAATCGTTAACGCTCTTATTGTATGAAAAATAATAACGATTATAATTCCAAACACTGGTTCCTAAACTTCGTCTAAAGTTTCGCAAATCACATGACAAGCAAATACAATTTCTTCATTGGTAATAATTAAAGGCGGAGCAATACGCATAGCAGTATCACAATGCAAAAACCAATCTATAATTACGCCTTTGGCAACGCATCTTTTACTCACTTCTTCTACTTGGCTAAAAGAATCTAATTGGATAGAAAGCATTAATCCTTTACCCCTAATTTCTTTAATTTTAGGATGAACTAAATGCTTTTTAAATAATTCTTCTTTGGCAAAAACACCTGCTACTAATTTTTCATCAAGAATGGCTTGCAGCGTTGCCAAGCCAGCTGCACAACTTACCGGGTGCCCACCAAAAGTAGTGATATGTCCCAAAATTGGGTTATCCTTTAAAACATCCATTATTTGTTTGGAAGCTATAAAACCACCAATAGGCATACCACCACCCATTCCTTTGGCTAACATCAAAATATCTGGAATTACGCCAAAATGCTCAAATGCAAAAAGTTTACCTGTACGCCCAAAACCAGTTTGTATCTCGTCAAAAATTAATAAAGTGCCTGTTTGGTCGCACTTCATTCTTAATGCCTTAATATATGCTAGGTCAGGTACTTTAACTCCTGCTTCACCTTGTATGACTTCTAAAATTACGCAAGCAGTCTCATCGGTTATTAAATCCAAATCATTAACATGATTGAGATTTATGAAATGAATATCAGGTAATAATGGTCGGTAAGCCTGTTTATATTCTTCATTTCCCATCACACTTAGTGCACCATGTGTGCTTCCATGATAAGATTGATTGAAGGCAATAATTTGAGATCTATTGGTATATTTCTTGGCTAATTTTAATGCTCCTTCACAAGCTTCGGCGCCAGAATTTGTGAAATAAACAGATGATAAAGTTTCTGGTAAAACTGATGCTAATTTTTCTGCAAATTTAACTTGTGGTGCTTGCACATACTCGCCATAAACGGTAACATGTAAGTATTTATCTAGCTGTTTTTTAATGGCCTCAATAACTTTTGGATGCCTATGACCCAAATTACTTACTGCAAAACCCGATACTAAATCTAAATATTTTTTTCCTTGAGTATTTATGATGTAAGAGCCTTCTGCCCTGTCTACCTCTAATAAGCGAGGAAAATCTGAAGTTTGAGCCGTATTTATTAAAAATAATTGTTTGTTGCTAAGCATTGGCACAAATATAAAGCTTATTGTTAAAATGTAAAGATGTGGCTTGTATTAATAGTTTCATTTTTCTTAAGATTTATAAGAGCGTTAACGATTTTCTAAGAGACTCTCCAAAGGTCCTAACGACTCCTTTGGAGAGTCCTTAGTACCTTTGGAGAAGCGGCATCCTTTATGCCTTTTTTGGGGCATAAAGATAATGCGGAAAACGTGTTATCCCGATAGCCGTCTGGGACGCCCATAATTTAAGATTCTAATATTTCAAATCACTTCCTCAAAATAAAAAAATACTTCAATTTAAATCTTTTAAGCACTATTCAAAACACAAACAATCTTTATCCGTTTAATTTCAATAAATTTGCAACCAATTTGAAAGATTTATTCCTCATCACTCCGCCATTTACGCAATTAAATACGCCCTACCCAGCAACGGCATATTTAAAGGGCTTTTTAAAAACCAAAAATATTGGAGCTTTCCAAATGGATTTAGGAATTGAGGTAATTTTAGCGCTATTTTCTAAAAATAATCTTTCTAAAATGTTTGCTTTCGCCGATGAAAAAAAAACCATAAAAGAAGCCAACGAACAAAGAATTTTTGCTTTAAAAAACGATTACATTGACATTATTGAAGATGTGATTATTTTTTTGCAAGGGAAAAATCAAACTTTAGCAAGGCAAATTTGCACCGATGATTTTTTACCGCAAGCAGCAAGATTTGAGACTTTAGACGATTTAGATTGGGCTTTTGGCAATATGGGCATGCAAGATAAAGCCAAGCATTTAGCCACCTTATTTTTAGAAGATTTATCTGATTTTATTGTAAAATGTGTTGATGAAAATTTTGGATTTAGCCGATATGCCGAACGTTTAGGCAGAAGTGCGAACCAATTTGATGAACTTTACCAGTATTTACAACAAGACACTACTTTTATAGATGATATTACCCTAAAAATTTTAGACGAAAAGCTAAAATTGATTAATCCGAAATTGGTTTGCTTCTCGGTGCCATTTCCAGGGAATTTATACAGTGCTTTTAGATGCGCTCAATATATTAAAAAGCATTTTCCAGAAATTAAAATTGCAATGGGTGGCGGCTTTCCAAATACCGAGTTGCGAAGTTTAAAGGATGAACGAGTTTTTAAGTTTTTTGATTTTATAACGTTAGATGACGGCGAGCTTCCTATAGAACTTTTAGTTCAGCAGATTAATCAAAAATCTGCTACTCCAATTTTAAAAAGAACTTATTTATTGGTGGATAATAAGGTTGTTTACAACAATTTTTCGTTACAAAAAGACTATCAACAAAACCAATTAGGTACACCAGATTACAGCGATTTATTGCTTGATAAATATATCTCGGTAATAGAAATGGCTAACCCAATGCATAGCCTTTGGAGCGATGGCCGATGGAACAAATTAACGATGGCACATGGCTGTTATTGGGGTAAATGCACTTTTTGCGATATTTCTTTAGATTATATTAAAGTTTACGAACCTATTGCTGCCACACTTTTGGCCGATAGAATGGAAGAAATGATTGCCCAAACTGGCGAGAATGGATTTCATTTTGTGGACGAAGCTGCACCACCAGCTTTGATGCGTTCTTTGGCAATAGAGATTATCAAAAGGAAATTAAAAGTTACCTGGTGGACAAATATTCGTTTCGAGAAAAGTTTTACGCAAGATTTATGTTTTTTGTTAAAAGCATCGGGATGTATTGCTGTTTCTGGAGGCTTAGAAGTGGCATCCGACCGACTACTACAACTGATAGATAAAGGTGTTACTGTTGCCCAAGTGGCGCAAGTAACCAATCATTTTACCCAAGCCGGCGTTATGGTACATGCCTATTTAATGTATGGCTACCCTACGCAAACCATTCAAGAAACGGTAGATAGCTTAGAAATGGTGCGACAATTATTTGAATTAGAGATTATACAATCTGGTTTTTGGCATCAATTTGCACTAACGGCACATAGTCCGGTAGGTTTAAATCCCGAAGCTTTTGGAATTATTCCAGTACAAAAAGCCATTGGTTTTGCACATAACGACATCGAGTTTAAAGACAAAACCGGCATTAACCATGCTAAATTTAGCTACGGACTAAAAAAATCTTTATACAATTATATGCATGGTATTGGTTTCGAAATGCCGCTGCAAGATTGGTTCGATTTTAAAACGCCTAAAACAACTATTCCTAAAAATTACATCGAAGAATGTTTGAATGTATTACCTACAACAAACATTAAATGGAATGGAAAAGTGATTTGGTTAGGAAATACCCCGCAAACGGTAGAGTTTACTAAATCTAAAAAAGGCAACACGTGGCAACTACTTAAAATTACATTTTTCCATAAGAGAGAAACTTTAGAAATTACTGTCGACCAAGAAAAAGGTTATTGGCTTGTTGAACAATTAGAAAAATTGAATATCACTAACACTGAAGTTAGTACACTCAAAGATTTAAAAATCAGTTTTGAGGAATCTCTTCCAGATTTTGAACTTTTTTGGTTTTCTAAGCCTGTAATGCAATTGAAGGAAATTGGGTTGCTGGTGGTTTAATTTTTTTATAATTGCTTTTTGATTTTTATTCTCTTAACTATAAATCAGATTTTCTCAGATGCCTAACAAAAGGCTCTGCTTTTAGCTTTGTGACACCTCCGTGGTTAAACATTTTTCACGCAAAGAACGCTAAGACAACCGCAAAGAACGCAAAGCTAAATGGCAACTTTTAAAACAAGTATTTTTTTTTAATGCATTCGTGGCAAAAACAACCACGCTATAACGCCCAGCTCTGTGAACTCAAAACAATTTATTGATGAAAAATTCCATCTGTGCACTTTGTGAGAAACCTTAGTTACCTCTGTGTTTAATTTTTTTAACCACAAAGAACGCAAAGAGACAAACACAAAATTATACCAATTTAGTTATTAAACGCCGTATTAAAAGCGTTCAGATAATGATGGTTTCCAGTAATTGATTTTATGGTTGTAGTATTCATTTCCTTGACCATTTTAGCTAACCATATTTTCAGACTTTCCA
>Ga0209702_10000789_pt1 | contig 65372 bp, 68 predicted proteins | sample FRY01_FD_187210 | JGI IMG/M metagenome (GOLD analysis project Ga0209702, IMG submission 187210) | Freshwater microbial communities from Lake Fryxell liftoff mats and glacier meltwater in Antarctica - FRY-01 (SPAdes) (version 2) | ecosystem: Environmental > Aquatic > Freshwater > Ice > Glacier... | reverse complement strand
TCGCCCATATCGGGTTGTAGTCGATATGAGTTGGCGAGCGCTCGCCTGCCAGGCGGTGGGGGATCCACATCGCTTCAAGACCGTTGTCGAGGGACCAATTGACTTCGGCGATCGCCAAATCTGGGTCCACTTCAGTACCTCTTGTCCCACTCGTACTTGGATTAATTATTATGAGTGCGATTGCAGTTGGAATAATTCGCGATCGCAAGAAAAAGTCACCTCTGCCGCCACCAGATCCTGACGAACCGCCACTGCAAGGCATCATCACCTAAACATCAACCAGGAGAACAACATGGACTTCACTAGACGTATTGAACTTGACGCCACCTACGACGAGGCGATCCTTCGTGTCACGGCTGCTCTCAAGGAACAGGGCTTTGGCATACTTACCGAAATTGACATCCGTAAAACGCTCAAAGAAAAGATTGATGTCGATGTCGAACCGCAGATTATTCTCGGTGCCTGCAACCCGAAGATCGCCCACCGCGCTCTTGTGATCGACCCGCGCGTGGCCACTTTGTTGCCGTGCAATGTCGTAATTCGGATCGAAAACGGACGCACTATTGTTGAGGCGTTCGATCCCAAACTTATGGCTGAAGTTACGAGCAATCCAGCGTTGGCTCCGATTGCCGAGGAAGCCGGTCAGCTAATTAAGGCTGCCTTCGAGGCGCTACAAAGCAACTGAGTAGGAGCCGAGTTGTCGGATTTCGTATCCGCAGGCAAAAGCGCCGGCAACTTTGTGGGCGACTCGTTCAACCTGTGTCTCGGGGAGCACCTTGCGTAGGAACTCGAGCTCAGTGGTGCAGGCTTCGGCATACTGTGACGCGACTCCCCAAATCGCACAACTATGCAAAGTCATTCTGTAAGCGCCGTCGGGGAGCTTTTCGAAGTCGGCAAGGTAACCCTCTTCGTCGAGCATGCCCGACAGGAACGCAATCTTCTCATCAAGGTTCTTGCCCGCCAACTGTGTCTGTGCCTGCTCTACTCGCCGATCTCGGCGGCGCATGAAGACACGTGAGACGAGTTGTGGGTCCTCTGCTTCGATGTGCTGGAGAAACTCAACTGAAAGATCGGCGGCGGCTTTGGGCAGTATGACTTCAGCTAGATCAGTGCTGTGGAAGCGGTCAGTCGGGCGTCCAGGACGGCCCCGATCTTGACGCGATGCAATGACGCCGGCTGCTCTGAGTGCAACGAGATGTTGGCGCACACCGCTCGGACTAATTCCTAGGGCCTCGGCCAGTTCTTCAGCCGATGCCTCTCCGCGTCTCTTGATCGTGATCAGAACCTGCTTCTGGGCGGGCGAAAGCTCAACCAGAGATTCGTGGATAGCATTGACCATGTTTCGAGTCTAGCCCAATAAAAAACGTGGCGCTAGTTTAACAAGTAATAACTTGTGGAACTATCAAGAATGGTGCTAGCGTAACTGTCGAGGCTCTCAACCTGAGCCACAAGGGAGATAAGAAGATGTCACAAGCAACGATTACCGGCAACAGCATGATGGGCGAAGTTTTGGAGGCGTACCCGAGTGCCCAACGCGCCCTTTTCCAGCGCTACCACATCGGTGGATGCAACAGCTGTGGGTATGAACTCAACGACACCCTCGAGGCCGTTGCCCGTGGCCACAACATTCTCGATCTCACCGAAATGCTCAATTTCCTCGATGAGGCAGAGCAGCTCGATCAGCGCAGCCATGCAAGCCCAGCAGAAGTGGCCACGGCCCTTGCCAGCGAGAACCCACCCCGCCTGCTCGATGTGCGAACTTCAGATGAGTGGGAGTTGGCTCGAATTGAGGGTGCGACATTCATGACCCAGGCGTTGGCCACAGTGATGATGCGTTGGTCCAAGGAAACACCGATCGTGTTCTACTGCCATGTCGGACAGCGCAGCATCGACGCTGCTTCTTATTTCACTGGCCATGGATTCACCGATGTGCGATCAATGACCGGTGGTATCGACGCCTGGAGTCTGCAAGTCGACTCATCCGTGCCGCGTTACGAACTCATCCCAGACAGCCACGACGGAACGACCTTGCGGACACTTCGGTCAGTGGTTTCTGAGGCCAAGGGTTGTGGGAGTACGGTTGCGCCATGACTGACGTAATATCGAGCGAAGTCCGCGAGATCGCCGCTAAGGAGTACCAGTACGGATTCGTCACTGATATAGATACAGACGTCATTCCGCGAGGATTGAGCGAGGATGTTATCCGGATTATTTCAGCAAAGAAGAACGAGCCAGAGTGGATGCTCGAGTGGCGCCTCAAGGCCTACGCTGGCTGGCTGACGATGACAGAACCAAAGTGGCAGAACGCTTTCTACGAGCCGATCGACTATCAAAACATCATCTACTACGCCGCCCCAAAGCCAAAAAAAGTGCTGAATAGCCTTGACGAGGTTGACCCAGAGGTGCTGGCGATGTTCGACAAACTCGGGATTTCGTTGAAAGAACAAGAACGACTAAGCAACGTCGCAGTCGATGCGATTGTCGACTCGGTATCGGTGGGCACGACATTCAAGGCCAAGTTGGCCGAGGTCGGTGTTATTTTTTGCTCGTTTTCAGAAGCAGTCCAAGAACACCCTGAACTAGTTAAGCGGTACCTCGGCACCGTGGTTCCCAGGAGAGACAACTTCTTTGCTGCCTTGAACTCAGCCGTGTTTACTGATGGCTCGTTTTGTTACATACCTAAAGGTGTGCGATGCCCAATGGAGCTTTCAACCTACTTCCGGATCAACCAGGCTGATACCGGCCAGTTTGAGCGGACATTGATCATCGCTGAAGAGGGCTCTTACGTTAGCTATCTCGAAGGCTGCACAGCCCCGATGCGTGACACCAATCAGCTTCACGCAGCGGTTGTTGAACTCGTTGCTTTAGATAATGCGCAGATCAAATACTCCACGGTGCAGAACTGGTACCCCGGCGACGCTGATGGCGTTGGTGGCATCTACAACTTTGTCACTAAGCGAGGCAAGTGCGCTGGAGTGAACTCGAAGATCTCTTGGACTCAAGTTGAAACCGGCTCTGCGATCACCTGGAAATATCCTGGAGTTATCCTTCAGGGCGATAACTCGGTTGGCGAGTTTTATTCAGTTGCTCTCACTGCCAATCGCCAGCAGGCAGACACCGGAACCAAAATGGTCCACATCGGGCGTAACACCAAGAGCACGATTGTTTCTAAGGCGATTTCAGCTGGTCACGGACAAAACACTTATCGTGGTCTGGTCAAGATTCAAGAGTCGGCGGTCGGTGCACGTAATCACACCCAGTGCGACTCGTTACTTCTTGGCGGCGACAGCGGTGCTCATACCTTCCCTTATGTCGAAGTAAAGAACTCGACTGCCCAGGTTGAGCACGAGGCATACACCTCCAAGATCGGTGAGGATCAACTCTTTTATTGTCGCCAGCGCGGCATGTCAGCTGAGGATGCGGTGTCGATGATCGTCAACGGTTTCTGCCGTGAAGTATTCAAAGAGTTGCCAATGGAGTTCGCCGTTGAGGCCCAGAAATTACTCAGCGTCAGCTTGGAAGGAAGTGTCGGATGATACTGCAAATTGAAAATCTACACGCCAGCATTGGCGGCATCGAGATCCTGAAAGGTGTGAATCTAGAAGTTCGCGCCGGTGAGGTGCACGCAATCATGGGCCCCAATGGCTCGGGTAAAAGCACGCTTGCTTCGGTACTGGCTGGTCGCGAGAATTACGAAGTCAGTGGTCGGGTGCTGTACGAGGGCCAAGATCTCTTGGCCCTACCGGCTGAGGACCGCGCAGCAGCCGGTGTGTTTCTGGCCTTCCAATATCCAGTCGAGATTCCAGGCGTGGGTAACCTTTATTTCATCCGCACGGCGCTCAATGCGATACGCCGTAAACGAGGCGAAGACCCGATCGATGCAATGGATTTTCTGGCCCTTGCCAGGGAGCGGATGCGTCTTGTCGAGATGGACGAGAGTTTCATGAATCGTTCCGTCAATGAGGGATTCTCCGGTGGCGAAAAGAAGCGCAACGAAATCTTTCAGATGGCTGTGCTCGAACCGAAATTAGCGATCTTGGATGAGACCGACTCGGGGCTCGACATTGATGCCCTACGAGTGGTTGCTCAAGGAGTGAACGCACTACGCAATGAGGACCGGGCAATGTTGGTGATCACCCATTACCAGCGACTGCTTGACTACATAGTTCCAGATTTCGTGCACGTCTTTGCCGACGGACGGATCGTGCGTTCTGGCGATAAGGACTTGGCGCTTGAGCTCGAGGAGCATGGGTACGCCGAGATTGCGGCGTCATGAGTACCGTGGCTCCTTCCGTTTCGTCTTCAGGTCTTGCTGGCCTAGAACTTGCACCCGAGGCTCATCAGCCGACATGGGTTACCAAAATGCGCACAAGTTCGCAACAGTGGGTAGCCGAGCATGGGTTCCCCACGCTCAAGGACGAGGACTGGAAATACACACGAATTAAAACCGTCTTAGAGGCTCCCTTCCAGATTGCTCAACCACTAACTAGTTGGTTACCTTCCACGGACGAGATTGACGAGCTGGCCGGCGATCTCGGTGGCCCACGACTCGTTTTTATTAATGGCCATTTTGTTGCACAGTTATCGTCGCTTACCGATCTGTCTGGTGGCGTACGCGCAACCAGTTTGGCCTCGGCACTGGTCGAAGACGCAACGCTGCTTGAGCCGATTTTTGCCGACAACTTGGCGGGGTATCGTCACGCGTTCACGGCACTCAACGCAGCCATTGGCCAAGATGGGGCGTTCATCCAGATTCCCGCCGACACGATTATCTCTGCGCCGATCCACCTGGTGTTCCTGTCTAACGCTGATACCTCTACGGTTGTAACTAGTCCGCGATCTGTTGTTCTTGTCGGAGCCAGAAGCCAAGCAACGATTGTGGAAACCTACGTCGGAATTGCCGGCGTGTATCTCACAAATGCAGTCACCGAAGTGATCCTTGAAGAGGGCGCCAAGGTAGAGCATTACAAAATTCAAGATGAGGCCGACACCGCGTTCCATTTCGGAGCACTACATGTGCGACCTGGACGCAACAGCAATTTCTCAACCCATGGGTTGGCTCTTGGTGGTGCGATTGCGCGCCACGAAGTTTGGGTCCGTCTCGAGTCAGAAGGCGCAGAGGTGTCGCTTAATGGCCTGTACCTGCCGACTGGAAACCAGCACCACGACAACCCAACATTGGTTGAACACATCGCCCCGCACTGCACTAGCCGGCAGTTGTACAAGGGCATTCTTTCCGGACATGCTCGGGGAGTGTTCAACGGACGTATTGTTGTTGGTCATGAGGCGCTTGATTCTGATGCCAGTCAAACGAATAAGAACTTGCTCCTATCTGACACCGCAGAAGTTGACACGCGTCCGCGACTTGAGATTTTCACCGACGATGTACGTTGTACTCATGGTGCAGCAGTCGGACAACTTGACGAAGAGGCCGTGTTTTACTTGCGCTCGCGTGGCGTGCCGCAGCTTGAGGCTAGGGGCGTACTCACCTATGCATTCGCCGGCGAAATGTTAGATCTTATTGCGATAGAGCCACTGCGTTCCCATGTCGAGAACAAGGTCGCACTTAGGCTTGGTGCTGGCGGTGTAGAGGTGCAACGGTGAGCGGAGACGTGCGAGAGCTGTACCAAGAAGTGATCGTTGACCACGGTCGAAACCCGCGCAACTTCCGTAAGCTCGACGACGCCACCTGCTCTGCTGATGGCGTCAACCCGTCCTGTGGCGACGAGCTCACGGTGTATGTCAAAATGTCTGACGGCAGTATCGAAGACATCTCTTTCCAGGGTTCTGGGTGCGCGATCTCGCAGGCCTCGGCTTCGCTGATGACCGGGGCGCTCAAAGGTAAGACCCAAGCCGAGGCCCTCGTGTTGTTCGGACACATGCACGCGATGCTGACCGAAGGATCCGACGCCGAGACCCCACCTGAGGGACTTGGCAAGCTCGAAGTCCTGTCGGGCGTGTGGCAGTTCCCGATCCGGATCAAGTGCGCCACCCTTGCTTGGTACACACTCCGAAGTGCCCTCGAAGCAGTAGCCGAACCAGTGACCACGGAAAATACGCAGTCATGATCGTTCGCCACGCCCCAATTTTGCTCGAGAGGGACTGTCAGGCAACCAGGATTCCTAGTGGCGACAAGATCGAACTAAAGCGTGGCGATGAAGTTCGAATCACCCAGGCCCTTGGTGGCAGCTTCACACTTACCACCGCCAGCGGCTACTTGGTACGGATCGGGGCAACAGATGCCGACGCACTCGGCCGCGACCTTCCAGAAGTGATCGGCTCGCAGTTAGATCGTGGCGACTTTCACATTGATCATGTGATTGACCAGCTCAAGGAAGTTTTCGATCCGGAGATTCCTATAAATGTCGTGGATCTTGGGCTGATTTACTTTTGTGAGGCACAACCACTACCTGGCGGTGGCCACCGGGTCGAGATTCAGATGTCGATGACGGCACCTGGCTGCGGGATGGGCGACGTGCTGCGAATGGACGCCATCTCTAAAGTGGAAACGATCCCTGGAGTCAGTGAAGTCGCAGTAGACATCGTGTGGGACCCGCCTTGGGATACGAGCCGAATGTCTGAAGGCGCAAAACTACAACTAGGCATCTATTAATGAGTAATAAAATGAAAGAGAACACACCACTATGAAAGTTTGGATTGATCAAGACCTATGCACGGGCGACGGACTGTGCGCTGAAATAGCGCCAGACGTTTTTTTGATGTCTGACGATGGCCTTGCCTACGTCAAAGAGTTCTCATGGAAAACGCTGGTAGACCCGAACGTAGGCGGTACTGAACCCACATATAAAATGGGTGAAGGAATGGCCGAGATTCCAGACAATCTTCTTGAAGCCGTGATTGAGTCAGCCGAGGAATGTCCCGGCGAATGCATCTTCATCGAGGTCTAGAACCAAACATGTCCCAGAACTCAACACGTCAAGAAAAAATGCCGGGGATCCGGCATCTCATCGCTGTGGGCAGCGGAAAGGGAGGCGTTGGCAAGTCCACCGTGGCTGTCCATCTAGCACTCGCTCTGCACCAGGCCGGCCACTCGGTCGGCATCGTTGATGCCGATGTATTGGGGCCAAGCATCCCCGTGATGCTCGGACTCTTAACCGGTGAACCACCCGAGGTGGCCTCAGACGGCCGGATAATTCCCCCCGTCCGGCACGGTCTGAAGGCCATCTCGATGGGCATGCTTCGAGGTGATGACGATCCAGCCATTCTGCGTGGCCCGATGGTTGGCAAGTACTTGCAGATGTTTATCGCTGGTGTGCAGTGGGGACAACTTGATTACCTGATCCTGGATCTTCCGCCAGGGACTGGCGACACGCAGTTGACCTTGGCCCAAAGCCTGCCATTGTCGGGCGCGATCATTGTCACCACGCCCCAAGATGTGAGCCTCAAGATTGCTCGTCGCGGGTTACGGATGTTCGAAACGGTAAAAGTTGAGATCCTTGGCATCATCGAAAACATGAGCACCTTCACTTGTCCGCACTGTGGAAATGGAACAGATATTTTCCGCAGTGGTGGTGGCGAGCAGTTGAGCCGGCAGGTGGGCGTACCGTTTCTTGGTTCGCTACCTCTCGACATTGACATTGTTACGGCTGGCGACGAGGGACGTCCAGTCCTGCTCGACAAGCCTAATTCGGTGTCGGCTCTGTCCTATCAGGCCATTGCGGCTGAACTAGTCCGGCAGGTCGAAGGACTTCCGGCAACAACGCTGAAGCCATTCCATTGGACTTGGGAAACAAACGATGGTGAGCCTGACTGGGTAGAAACCGCCGTTAGCTCATCTGGATCTCAGATCATCCCGGTTGGCTTTCGTCAGCGAGATACACGCACGATGTCGATCCTGTGGCAAGACGGGCAACAAAATGATTTGGATGTCCGTGATGTGCGACTGGGGTGCCGTTGTGCTTTGTGTGTAGAAGAGATGAGTGGACGCAAGCTTTTGGATCCGGCCAATATCCGACCAGATGTGGCCCCACGAATGATTCACAGCGTCGGCAACTACGCAATTACGATCAACTGGAATGACGGACACAGCACTGGGATTTACTCGTTCGAGTTGCTGCGCAACATCGGCGAACGTAACTTGGCAGAAGTCGCCGAAGATGTCTGATGTACTGCCTGTAGATCCGGCAATTATGATCCGCGCCGAGACATCGTTTGCTGACCCCGACACATGCAAGTTCACGGTCAACCGAACGGTGCATCCAGGCGGGCCGTTTTTTTTTAACAATGTTGAACGTGCCGGTGGGTCGCCACTGGCCGAGCGGCTCTTCGCCCTCGTTGGTGTTGTTCACGTGCTTGTCGCCGAGAATGTTGTGACCGTTGGCAAGGAACAAAGCATCCCATGGCAGGAGTTGAAGCCACAGATTGGGGCGACACTGCGGACACTTCTGCTCTCGGGGATGCCAGTCATCTTGGAGGCTCCTTCCAGAATAATTACGGGAGTGGGCAGCGATGCTGAGCTTCGTGAGGTCATCGAAGAATTGCTTGAGCGTGAAGTTAATCGTTCTATTGCCGCCCACGGTGGACAGATCTCGGTTGTTGATGTGCGAGACCAAAATCTGTACATCGCCATGAGTGGGGGATGTCAGGGATGTGCGTCGTCACAGGTGACTTTGCGACAAGGCTTCGAAGTTATGGTGCGCAAGGTTGCACCCCAGATCATCGACATCATCGACACAACCGATCACGACGCTGGGACCAACCCGTTCTATGCAAGTACCAGGTAGGACGCGTCCATGTCTACGCCACCGGCACCCGAAATGAACCCCTTGGATACATTGGGTCGGCCTTTGCGCGACCTGCGCATCTCTGTCACCGATCGGTGCAACTTCAGGTGCACGTACTGCATGCCCAAAGAGATTTTCAACAACGAGTACAAGTTTCTCCCGCGAGCAGAACTGCTTAGCTTCGAAGAGATCGAACGGGTGGCCCGCTCTTTCGTGCGCAATGGGGTTCAAAAGCTGCGCCTCACTGGCGGGGAGCCACTTTTGCGTAAGGGGATCGAAGACCTCGTGGCCAGGCTGGCCCTGATCCCAGACGTCAAGGACATCACACTTACCACCAACGGCTCATTGCTGGCCCGCAAAGCCAAGGATCTGGCAGCAGCCGGACTTCGGCGGGTCACGGTCAGTCTCGACTCGATGGACGACGCCGTGTTCATGGCCATGAACGACGCCGGCTTCGGTGTGCAGACGGTGCTCGATGGGATCGCTGCTGCTGCTAAGGCAGGTCTCACTCCCGTCAAGATCAACATGGTGGTCAAACGCGGCGTTAACGACGACTCGATTCTTGAAATGGCCCGCTACTTCAAAGGCTCGCAGCACATTCTGCGGTTCATTGAGTACATGGACGTGGGCACCACCAACGGTTGGCGACTCGATGATGTAGTTCCGGGCCAAGAAATCATAGAGATGCTGGACAACGAGTTCGGAATCGAATCAGTGGGTCCTTCCTACCGGGGCGAAGTAGCTAAGCGTTGGCGTTACCGAGACGGAACAGGCGAGGTGGGCGTCATCACTTCGGTCGCCCAGCCGTTCTGCGGTGACTGCACCAGAGCTCGCATCTCAGCCGAGGGTGTTGTTTACACCTGCTTGTTCGCAATCAAGGGAACCGACCTGCGCCAGGTGATGCGCGATGGTGCCAACGATGAGACTCTCGACGAAGTGGTGTCTTCGATGTGGACGAAACGCACTGACCGATATTCCGAGATTCGGTCGGAACAAACCACAGGCCTTCGCATTCGCAAGGTCGAGATGAGCCATATCGGAGGCTGACTCCGTCGAAATGCTACCGCGGCTACCGGAACGGCTGAACCTTCAGGCCAGGAACTGCGAGGAGTTCCCAGGTACCGTCTGATACGACGGCCGGTAAACCAAGGCGTCGCGCAACGGCAAGACATGCGGCGTCACCCAAACTAAGCCGACCGATCCTTCTGTCGTTCCCAAGTTCATCAGACCTCGACAGCAGGAAGGCAATCTCGGCAGCGTCCTCTTCGAGCAGCGGCTCTACTCGAAGACCCAGTTCTAGGAGGTCGTCTTTCAGATCTTGGCGCGATCGTGAGTAACCCTTGCGCTCACACGTGATAAGTGCCTCGGCGAGTCCCGTTGGAGTTGTGACCGCGACACCTGCCCGAATGATTTTTTCGACCGTTTCCGCGCCGCGTTCTTTGCGTACCATGGCCACAAGCGCCGACGCGTCGAGTACTGCTTTGGGTTCCACTAGTTAGAGACCAAGGTCGCTTAGCAACTGTGTTCCACGCGACTGGGATGTCGCCTCATCGGGTAAGTCGGGCGAGGCGAGATTCTCGTTCCGTTCAGCATCTGAGGCCAAACGCCACTCCTGTAGAGCATCTACACCATTGTCTTCGCTGTCGGCTTGGACCCCACTCCTGATTCGCTCAAGCACGGCGTCATGCGTCTCGACGAGGAACTGACCCTGACCGAGGGTCCGTGCGATGAGTTCAGTTCCTGGGGCAAACCCGCAAGCTTTTTGCAGAGCGCTCGGAAGGACAGTACGGCCCTTGTCTTTTACGGAAAGGCGGAATATCTGCATGGATGCCACTATAAGGCATTAGTGCCACTGCTACAACTAAGTGTCACTATCTCCAGGAGTGCCACCCAGTACAGACCATAGGTGTCCGCACGAAACCCTGGCTATCGGTAAAACTGCTCCGGCCTACCGCGTGCTTGTGCATCAAAGATTTTGACCATTGATCTCGATTCACATTGAGCAATTGGAAACTTGAATTCTCTCAGGCAAGGTAGACATGGCGACCTGTCGCTGCCTCGCCTTAACTCTCGTAGAGAGCGTCGGCCAGTGTCAGTGCTTCGTCAATAATGGCAATGCCTTCACGAACTTCTGATGGGCTCACGGTGCATGGCGGCACAACGTGCATTCGGTTGAAGTGCACGAATGGCCACAGCCCCTGCTTCTTACACGCAGCTGCAATGTCGTTCATTGGTTTGGCATCTGCGCCAGTGGCATTGAACGGCACGAGTGGCTTGCGCGTCTCGCGGTTGCGCACCAACTCGATTGCCCAGAACACGCCGAGGCCACGCACGTCGCCAACCGACGGATGCTTGTCCTTAAGTTTTTGGAGTTCGGGGCCGATCACGTCGTTGCCGATCATGCGCGCGTTCTCAACAATTTTTTCTTCCTTGAAGATGTTGATCGAGGCAACTGCTGCAGCACACGCCAGAGGGTGACCGCTGTAGGTCAGACCGCCAGGGAAGGCGCGATCCTTAAATGTGTCGGCAATCTTTTGACTGATGATTACGCCACCGAGTGGAACGTAACCAGAGTTGACGCCCTTAGCAAAACAAATTAAATCGGGCGTGACATTCCAATGATTGACGGCGAACCACTCGCCGCAACGTCCGAAGCCAGCCATGACCTCGTCGCACATCATCACGATGCCGTAGCGATCGCAAAGATCGCGCACGCCTTGTAAGTATCCGGCAGGGGGCACGAGAATACCGTTGGTGCCAACGACTGTTTCAAGAGCGATCATCGCCACGGTTTGGGGGCCTTCGACCATCAATACATCTTCGAGGTGCTGCAACGCGCGCTGACACTCTTGCTCTTCGTTGGCTGAATGAAACGCCGAGCGATATAGATACGGGCCCCAGAACTTGACGATGCCAGACGTGCCAGTTTCGTTTTGCCAACGGCGCGGATCGCCAGTCATCGCAATCGCAGTCGATGTCGAGCCATGGTATGAGCGATAGGTCGTCATAATTTTATGACGACCAGTGTGTAAGCGTGACATCCGCACGGCGTTCTCTGTGGCTTCGGCGCCGCCGTTGGTGAAGAACACCATGTTTAAGTCGCCTGGCGCAAGTTCGGTGATAAGGCGTGCGGCTTCGCTACGCGCGGCGTTAGCAAACGGCGGTGCGACCGTACACAACTTGGCTGCCTGCTCTTGAATTGCAGCGACGAGTTTGGGGTGCTGGTGCCCGATGTTGAGGTTGACGAGTTGGCTTGAGAAGTCTAAATATTTCTTACCCGTCGAATCCCAAAAGTATGAGCCGAGGCCGCCCGTGATCTCGACTGGGTCGAGTGCGCCTTGGGCTGACCACGAGTGAAATACGTGGGCGCGATCGTCAAGGTAGGCCTGAGTGCGCGTTGCTTCAATAGTCATGGGACAAGTCTAATCTCGGGCGGGCATGTAGAAAATACGTAGTCGCAATCCGTTCATTCACCGATACGAAATACGACGGCTAGATATTTACGTACTCTCTAACTTGGCTGCGGCCTCCGCAACAATTTGACGGCGCTTGACCGCCCTTGCGGTTGCCTGTGTAGCAGTGATCTCGGCATGATGGGCGTGGCACAATACTTCTAAGCCGCCGTTGCCATCGGCATCTGGAAGCAAGTGATTATGACAACCAGGCCCGTAGCCGTTGCCTTCGCGGGCCGCAATGTGGTTGACCTCGCAATCGCGCCGAGCGGCACTGCAATCATTTCGAGTGCAGTGATACTTGGCGTGGCGCTTGGCTGCAGAGCGCGCGAAACGCCAGATGTGCTCTCTTTGCCAGGCTCGACCGCATTTGTCAGAACACCACGAGCGGCGACGAACGCTAGGTATCACAGCGTTGCACCACTGACACAAACCGATCTCGCCATGCCATTGCGAAAGGTGGCAGGCAACCCTGCTGTCTTCGAGCGGCGAGCGCTTCTTGGGCTTAGCGGCCACTGGAGGGCTCTTTGTGCGCGACATCGTGCTAGTTACTTTAACAAAAAAGATAAACACACCCACGAAAGAATTATTGCTGGTGGCAGAATTGCAGACGTTTATAAACGGCTACACAGTCAAGTAGTCTGACTGTCTTAGTGAATTGATAATCGGCAGTTACTCAAAGGGGAGAGACCACCATGGCAAGAATCGTAAAAGCGGCGTTGTTGCAAACCGATTGGACGGGCGACAAAGAGTCGATGATCGACAAGCACGAATTAGCGGCGCGCGAAGCAGCTAAGCAGGGCGCGCAGGTTATGTGCTTTCAAGAATTGTTTTACGGTCCGTACTTCTGCCAAGTGCAAGAACCCGAGTACTACTCGTACACCGAGCCAATCCCAGACGGGCCAACGACAAAGCGTTTTCAGGCACTGGCTAAAGAGCTCGGCATGGTGTTGGTTCTTCCGATGTACGAAATTGTGCAGCCCGGTTTGTACTACAACACCGCTGCAGTCATCGACGCTGATGGCCGTTATCTCGGCAAGTATCGCAAGCAGCACATTCCTCAGGTCAAAGGTTTTTGGGAGAAGTTTTACTTCGCGCCAGGCACCGGCGGCTATCCAGTCTTTGACACGGCTGTTGGCAAAGTTGGCGTATATATCTGTTACGACCGCCATTTTCCAGAAGGATGGCGCGCACTCGGGCTTAATGGCGCAGAGATCGTGTTCAACCCGTCGGCAACTAGCCGCGGACTTTCTGAGTACATCTGGAAAATCGAGCAGCCAGCGGCTGCGGTTGCCAACATGTATTACGTCGGTGCGATCAACCGCGTTGGCATCGAGCCACTCGGCGACGACGACTTCTACGGTCAGAGTTATTTCGTAGACCCAGAGGGCAAGTTCGTTGGAGCCCAAGGCGACGCGTACAAGCACGAGTTGATCGTGCGCGATCTAGACATGGACAAGATCAAGACTGTGCGTGATCGCTGGGCGTTTTACCGCGATCGTCGTCCAGATGCATATGACGAATTGACACAACGCTAGAACTAAAAGAATGAGGAGTGGCTATTGTGCTCACGCTGATTAAAAACGGAACAGTAGTTAGCCCGACGGGCCGTCAAAAAATGGACGTGCTGATCGAAGGCGAAACCATCACCGCGTTGCTCGCGCCAGGGCAGGCCGACGCGATGGGCATCATTGCCGACAAGGTTATTGATGCAATCGATAAGTACGTGATCCCCGGGGGCATCGACGTGCACACGCACATGGAGTTGCCATTCGGTGGCACGAATGCGAGCGACACATTTGAAACAGGAACGAATGCCGCGGCGTGGGGCGGAGTAACAACCATCGTCGACTTCGCAGTGCAGCGTGCCGGGGAAAATGTGCAAGAGTCGCTGGCGACGTGGCACAAAAAGGCCGAGAACAACTGCTCAATTGACTACGCGTTCCATCAGATCATCGGCGGGATCGACGACCAAGCACTGGCCGACATGGATTACCTTGTGAAAAACGAAGGTATCACGTCGTTCAAATTGTTCATGGCGTATCCTGGCGTTTTTTATAGCGACGACGGTCAAATCCTTCGCGCCATGCAGCAGGCCAGCAACAATGGCTCGACCATCATGATGCACGCCGAGAACGGCATCGCCATCGACGTTCTCGTTCAACAACACATCGCTCGCGGCGAGACAGACCCGAAATATCACAGCTACAGCCGACCATCGTTGCTCGAAGGCGAAGCAACGAGTCGTGCCATCGTGTTGTCAAAAGTTGCCGGCAACGTTCCGCTTTACATCGTGCACATGTCAGCATCAGAAGCGCTGGAGGCAGTTGCTGCTGCGCGCCATGAAGGCCTCAATGTGTTCGGCGAAACATGTCCGCAGTATTTGTACTTGACACTTGAAGATCACTTGGCCCAGCCTGGCTTTGAAGGTGCCAAGTTTGTCTGCTCGCCACCAATTCGCAGCAAGCACGACAAGCACGATCACCACGCCGACTTGTGGAAGGGCTTGCGGATGAATGAACTCGCCGTAGTCAGCACCGATCACTGCCCGTTTTGCATGAAAGATCAAAAAGAATTGGGTATCGGCGACTTCTCAAAGATTCCAAATGGAATGGGCACAGTCGAGCACCGCATGGAACTCATCTATCAGGGTGTCGTAACCGGCAACATTTCACTTGAACGCTGGGTCGAGACTTGTAGCACCTCGCCGGCGCGGATGTTTGGGATGTATCCCCAAAAGGGCATCATCGCTCCCGGCTCGGATGCCGACATCTTGGTGTGGGATCCGTTGGGTAAAACCAAGATCGGGATCAACGACAAGCATCACATGAATATGGACCACTCGTCGTGGGAGGGCTTCAAGATTGACGGCAAGGTCGACACTGTTCTGTCTCGCGGCATGATCGTTGTTGAGAAAGATAAATTTTTTGGCCGCAAAGGCCACGGCAAATTCGTCAAGCGCGGCCTTTGCCAATACCTAAATTAAATAAACCCCACCAAATCAGGAGAGATCATGTACAGAGTCAGTCATTGGATTAATAACGAAGTCGTTACTGGTAAAAGCGGTAAAAGCGGCAAGGTATTTAACCCAGCAACGGGTGAGCAGCAGGCCGAGGTCGATTTCGCCGACGTCTGTGAAGTCGATTTGGTCGTAGCAGCAGCCAAGGCCGCGCTACCTGGATGGCGCGCCACTAACTTGTCGCGTCGCGCCGAAATAATGTTTCGGATGCGCGAGTTGGTTGACGCCAACCGCAAAGAAATTGCCTCGTTGTTAACACTCGAGCACGGCAAGGTGCCAAGCGACGCGCTTGGCGAATTGGCCCGCGGTCTCGAAAACATCGAGTTCGCCTGCGGGATCCCCGCGTTGTTGAAGGGCGGATATTCAGAGCAGGCCTCGGCCGGTGTCGACGTGTACTCAATTCGTCAACCGTTGGGCGTTGTCGCGGGCATTACGCCGTTCAACTTTCCGGTGATGGTGCCAATGTGGATGTTCGCCAACGCTCTGATGTGCGGCAATACCTTCATCTTGAAGCCAAGCGAGAAAGACCCATCGGCATCAATGTTTATCGCTGACTTGTTGCGCCAAGCAGGCGTGCCAAATGGAGTGTTCAACATCGTGCATGGCGACAAGGTGGCAGTAGATGCCATTCTCAATCACCCCGACATTTCGGCGGTCTCATTCGTCGGGTCAACGCCGATTGCCAAATATGTTTACGAGACAGGCACCAAAAATGGCAAGCGCGTGCAGGCTCTTGGCGGAGCCAAGAACCACATGCTTGTTCTACCCGATGCCGATCTCAACATGGCAGCCGACGCCGCGGTCAGCGCTGCTTACGGTTCGGCCGGCGAGCGTTGCATGGCGATCTCAGTCGTGCTTGCAGTTGACTCGATTGCCGATGCGCTTGTCGAAAAGTTGGCGAGCCGCGTGCCCAACATCAAGGTTGGTCCTGGCACAGATCCAACTGCCGAAATGGGCCCACTGATCACTCGCGAACACCGCGACAAGGTTGCCAGTTATGTATCTAACGCCACAGCCGAAGGCGCCACAGTCGTTATCGACGGCACCCACAGGGTCCACGAAGTCGGGTACTTCTTGAACCCGAGTCTGATCGACAATGTTAAGCCTGGTATGAAGTGTTACGACGAAGAAATCTTTGGGCCAGTGCTCACCGTGATGCGCGTCAAGAGTTACGAAGAAGGTTTGCGCACAATCAACGACAACCAGTTTGGTAACGGCACAGCCATATTCACCCGCGACGGTGGCGTGGCCCGCCAGTTTCAATACGACGTCAATGTTGGCATGGTTGGCATCAACGTGCCGATCCCTGTGCCCGTGAGTTACTACTCATTTGGTGGATGGAAGGCCTCGCTGTTTGGCGATCAACACATGTACGGCCCAGAAGGTATCAACTTCTACACACGCGGCAAAGTTGTGACATCGCGCTGGCCAGACCCGAGCACTTCATCAGTTGATTTAGGGTTCCCGCAAAACCGCTGAACATTTTGTACTTGAAACTTGAAACAACTTAGGGTGAGAACATGGATATCGGTGTAGTACTGCAGACGACGTCGCCGTCGCGTCATGTTATAGACCTTGCCAAAAAGGCTGACGGACTCGGGTTTTCACATGTCTGGACATTTGACAGCCACATCTTGTGGGAAGAGCCGTACGTTATTTACTCAGCGATCTTGGCCGAGACGAAAAATATTATTGTTGGGCCGATGGTCACGAACCCGGCAACGCGCGACTGGACAGTAACTGCAAGTGTGTTCGCCACGCTTAATGAGATGTACGGCAACCGCACTGTGTGCGGCATCGGACGCGGCGACTCGGCCGTGCGCGTAACTAACGGCAAGCCAACGACGCTGGCAACACTGCGCGAAAGCATTCACGTGATTCGTGAACTGGGCAATGGTCGAGTCGTTGAGTACAACGGCTCGACCATTCAGTTTCCGTGGGCTACGGGTAGTGAACTCGAGATCTGGGTCGCTGCGTACGGGCCAAAGGCACTGCAACTTACGGGCGAGGTTGCCGATGGTTTCATTTTGCAGCTCGCCGACTTGAGCGTGGCCGAGTGGACAATTGCAGCCGTGCGCAAGGCAGCCATTGATGCTGGTCGCGATCCCAAGAGCATCAAGATCTGTGTCGCAGCCCCCGCCTACGTTGGTACCGACATAACGCACATGCGCGAGCAGTGTCGCTGGTTCGGTGGCATGGTCGGCAATCACGTCGCTGACATCGTCGAGCGTTACGGTGAAAACAGCGCAGTACCCAAGGTGCTCACTGACTACATCAAGGGTCGCAAAGGTTACGACTACAGCCAGCACGGCCAGGCTGGTAACACGCACACGACGTTTGTACCCGACGAGATTGTCGACAGGTTCTGTATTCTCGGCGACACTACCGAGCACATTGCCCGCCTCGAGCAGTTACAAGACTTGGGTGTCGATCAGTTCGCGATCTATCTGCAACACGACGCCAAAGAGCAAACGCTTGAGGCCTATGCCAAAGATATTCTGCCGAAATTTTCAACCAAAGTAAAAGTCAAAAAATGATTTCGCTGGTCCGGCGCGGCGCCATTCGCGCCGTGATGTTCGTGATGTCTCTCGTGCTAATCGCCGGTCTATGGGAGTTTTACAAACTCGTTGGCCCACAAGACGGTGGCCAATTATTTGGTGCGCGTATTTTGCCGCGCGCCAACTCTCAGGCGATGCCGCACGTGTGGGACATGCTTAGTCGTTACGGCAGGCCAGAGCTTCGTGGGTCGGATCGTAAAGTATGGACTGTCGTGTTGGCGGGGGCGTGGTTCTCGCTGCGGATATCTACAGCAGGATTTATTCTCGGCGCGAGTATCGGGGTCGGGCTCGCAGTGTTGATGACGCGTTATCGAATCGTCGAGCGCGGATTGCTGCCGTACTTGGTGCTGTCCCAGACCGTGCCGTTAATTGCGCTTGCGCCACTAGTTGTTAGTTGGGGTGGCAAGTTGCAGATCGCTGGTTTCGAATGGCCGCGGTGGCTGTCGGCTGCTGTACTCGGTGCGTTCTTGGCGTTCTTTCCCGTTTCGGTGGGCACGCTCAAGGGGCTTACGTCTGTGCCGTCGTCGTCTCTTGAGTTGATGAACAGTTATGCCGCTTCTTGGCGTCAGACACTCTTCAAACTGCGTTTCCCAGCCGCGGTGCCGTTCATGGTGCCGGCGTTCAAACTCGCTGCGTCTGGTTCGGTGATTGGCGTCGTGGTTGCTGAGATTTCAACTGGGCTTAAGGGCGGTATCGGGCGACTCGTGATTGAGTACGCGCGCGAGGCTACGGCTGACCCAGCCAAAGTATTTACAGCGGTGTTTGGCGCAGCCGCTTTGGGTCTGGTGCTGGCTGCGGTTATAGCCGCTGCAGAAGTGATGTTGATGAGAAATAGACCAAAGGAGACGACAGTATGAGCGCGGTGGAACTTTCAGGGGTAAGCAAGATTTTTAACGAGGGCACCAATAAGCAGGTAGATGCTGTTATAGATGTCTCGCTCACGGTGCAGCCAGGCGAGTTCGTCTCGCTGATCGGCCCATCTGGGTGCGGCAAGTCGACGCTGCTGCGCCTAATTGCGAACTTACTCGAGCCAACAACTGGCGCAATTTCAGTTAATGGCAAGTCGTCGGCGCAGGCTCGCCAAGATCAAGATTACGGAATGGCATTTCAACAGGCCGGTTTGTTCGACTGGCGCAATGTCGCAAAAAATATAGAACTGCCGCTCGAGCTAAAGGGTTGGAACAAAATCAAACGCGCCGATCGATCTAAGCAGATGCTGGAACTTGTCAAGTTGCCAGAGTTCGCCGAGTTGTACCCGTGGCAACTTTCTGGCGGCATGCAGCAGCGTATCGCTATCGCCCGCGCATTGGCCGCGCACCCGCAGATATTGCTGATGGATGAGCCGTTTGGTGCCCTCGACGAGATGACACGTGAATACATGCAGGGTGAGTTGCTGCGTATCTGCGCCGAGACTGCAACAACCGTTGTATTCGTGACTCACTCAATACCCGAGGCCGTGTACCTATCGGATCGCGTTGTCGTGATGTCGCCGCGCCCTGGGCGAATCACCAAAATCGTCGATGTTAAGTTGGGCGCTAACCGCGGCGAGGACACCCGCAACGCCGAAGAATTCTTCAGCGGTATCACAGCTGTGCGCGAGGCCCTGCGTGGCACGCACGCCGACCACGTTGCCATCAACGCGGTTCGCGGCGTAGAAGACCGCTGACAATGTCAACTGACAATTTTGCAAGCCGAGTTATCCCGCCGGCAGCCTTTGGCGTCGGCTTCTTGTCGCTGTGGGAGGGCGTCGTTCGCGTCTTTGAACTCAAGCCATACTTCTTGACTCCACCATCAAAAATTATCGATCAATTTTTTACAAACTTCGGGCTGATCCGCGAAGCGGCAACGGTATCTGGCAAGAACGCGTTGATCGGCCTGATCGTTGGCACGGTGTTCGGGGTGTTGATGAGTTTCGCATTGAGCCGATTTAGAATTTTAAATCAACTGGTCTCGCCACTGGCCGTGGCTCTCAACGCCGTACCGATTTTCGTGTTGGTTGCCGTACTTAATAACATGTTCTCGATTACGAGTGAGATCCCGCGTCGGATCATGGTCACGCTCGTGGTTTATTTCATCGTGCTGGTCAACGTGGCCAAGGGTCTGACCCAGGTGCACTCGACACACATCGAACTAATGCGATCTTACGCTGCGTCAGATTCAGCTATTTTGCGCAAGGTACGGATCCCAAACGCCATGCCATACCTATTCACTTCGCTCAAAATCGCCGCCCCTGTAGCTGTGATCACGTCCTTCGTGTCGGAGTATTTTGGGGGATCGCAAAATGGTTTGGGAAGTCGTATTACAAGTAATATTGCAATCTCAAACAATGCCACAGCGTGGGCCTATGTTTTCGGAGCCTGTTTACTTGGGCTAATCTTTTACAGCATCTCTAATATGTTGGAGAGTGTTGCCTCCCGGGGTAGCAGAGCCACTAATAAAAAAAATCAAACGTAGGGGTTGCGGCCTCTGGGGGAGTACCACAAATGAAAAAACCATTCATCAAACTTGCACTTGCAGGTCTTGCTGCGATGTCGTTGATTGTCGCAGCATGCGGCGGTAGCGACTCAGCATCCGATACGACAGCGCCAGCAGCAGAAGAATGCACCACAATGACACCGGTGAAGTTGCAACTGCAGTGGTTCACCCAGGCCCAATTTGCCGGTTACTACGCAGCAGTGGAGCAGGGCTTCTATAAGGCCCAGTGCCTCGATGTAAAAATCATCGAAGGCGGAGTAGACATCTCTCCCCAGACGCAACTCGCCAACGGCGACGTTGACTTTGCAATCTCATGGGTCTCCAAGGCCCTCGCCAGTCGCGAATCCGGCGCCGACATTGTCAACATTGCCCAGATCTTCCAGCGTTCAGGCACGCTGCAAGTTTCGTTCAAAGACAAAGGGATCACATCTGCGGAAGACTTCAAGGGTAAGAAGATCGGTAACTGGGGTTGGGGCAACGAGTTTGAAATCTTTGCCGCACTCACCAAAGCCGGTCTCGACCCAGCCAAGGACGTAACGCTCGTTCAGCAGCAGTTCGACATGTCGGGCTTGCTCTCAGGTGACGTCGACGCAGCCCAAGCAATGATCTACAACGAGTACGCGCAGGTTCTTGAAACCAAGAATAAAAAGACTGGCGCGTTGTACACACCAGAAGACTTCAACGTAATTTCGTACGAGGATTCGGGTGTTGGCATGTTGCAAGACGCAATCTGGGCAGACGGTAAGCGCTTGTCCGACCCTGCGTACCGTGCAACTGCGGTTAAGTTCGTTGCTGCTTCGCTTCAGGGTTGGGCATACTGCCGCGATAACGCAGAAGGCTGTCGTGACATTGTGCTCGCTAAGGGTTCGAAGCTCGGCGCCAGCCATCAGTTGTGGCAGATGAACGAAGTCAACAAGTTGATCTGGCCAGCACCAGCAGGTGCGGGCATGATCGACGAAGCTGCATGGGAGCTCACAGCAATACTTTCCCAAGAGACCAAGAACCTCGAAAATGGAACGGTATTGACCAAGGCGCCAGCGCCAGAAGCATTCAGCAATGACATTGTCACCGAGGCTCTAGCACTTCTTGCTGATCTTGGCATCGACACCTCCGGTGAGGGGTACGCGCCAATAACGGTCACGCTGCTCGAAGGTGGCAACTGATCTAGCCGATCAGTAGTTCACAAAAGGGCGGGTCGCGAAAGTGGCCCGCCCTTTTTATTAGTTGCGATGGGTCTAGCGACTTTCATCCGATGGCGACTACTGGGCGAAGTCGATTTCTTTTATCCACTGGTTGACGGTCGCAACCGCATCATCGAATGAAAAACTCAGATCTAGTTCGGTGGCCGCGCGTTCAAAGTCGGTTTTCCAGTGAGGGTAGGGGGTTACCGTTGGTGGCCATGCCCGCACCGGCATACCTAGAGAAATAGCGTCGTCAAGCCTCGCTGAGAACAGAGCCAGACACGCGGCTTTAGTGGACGTGAGGTCTGAGTCAAACGAATATAACGCGTCGCGGAGAAGAATTAGATCGACGATGTCACGAGCGCGATCGTTGATGTATTCAGGGGGATCGTGTGGATCAGTGCAGGCGTGGATCTTTTGTGCGACTTGATAGTCGAGAGCAATTCCAGCAAGGCTGGAGGCTGACGGCAGACCGAAGTGGCCAAGAGGCGCAGCAGGCAATTGCTCAACACTGTCTCCAGTGCCACCCTCGTCGGCTGCGACTTCCACCTTGATCGTTCGCCATACGTAACCTCCAATCTTTAGCTGTACATGGAATCGTTGCGGCTTGATAACTCGGCGCGCCCCCTCAATTATTTCAGGGTGTGTGCGAGACAACTCAACAGGACCCCAAGGCCCCAGGTTGGCGTCAAGCACGTCCAAGAACTCATCAAAGTTGCCACGGAAAAGAGTGTCAAGATCCTTCGTCGCTCGGCTCCGAAGACCGAGGCGAACCTCTAGATATGCGCCGCCTTTTAGGAGGAACCTCGGGTTACCGTCGATGTGCATTGTGCGCTGCAGGGCCGCGATGACGATGTTTGATGCGACCAGCCACCCGACTCGACGTTCAGCGGCCCCAGTCTTTTGGGCTGCGTGGGATATCCACTGGTCGAGAACTCTTTTCGACGTTGGTTCTTTGTCTCGTATGGGAAGTCCGTCAAAAGGATGTTCGTTCACCGGCGAATCTCTAAAAGCGCAGCGAGCTCGGCTTGCTGCGCTTTGTTGATCGATCCACGACGTGTGGCTGTTTCTAGTGCTTGACGCACCAAGTAGGTAGGGACTCCCGATTGAATTCCCTGGGCAATTGCAACTGCTTCACGGACTATCGGGATTCCTTCATGCTTGGTGATGTCTTTGGCATCGAGTTCTTCGCAATGGACTGTGTACAAGTGGCCTCCCTGGCGGTCTGGCGTGTACCGAACCGGCACGGTGATGTGTATTTGTGTCGGGTTAATGTCGCACAATTCGTGAAGTTCGAGTGCTGTGTCGTGGCTTAGGACGCCTCGCCCGTTGGCCCACAGGGTTGCGTGTATGTACGCGTCAAGTGGCGACGTCGGAAATCGCGGGAAGCGGTAGATGCCGTAACCCAGTCGTTTAAGTTGGCCTCGAGCCGATAACTTCCCAAGCTCGACGAGGTTAATGTTTAGTCGCTTTGCATCCTTAGAAGTCACAAAGCCGTACTGGTCAAGTGCCGCTTCCCATAATTCTGACTGGATTCGTCCCGCCATCTCACACCTCTTTTGCAGAATACTTTACCATAAGTGGTAAAGTATTCTGCAAACAGGCTGATATTGGGAACCAATAAAACTGGCTATCGCCACTAACTCTTGTGGGCCCGTCCAAGAATGTGGGGTGAGGCTATTTTGGCCATGAGGCATGGCTGGAAGTCAAACTGCTCATAGTCATCGATGATAAACCCAGCTGCTTTAATGGCTTCGAGAGTGTTGCGAGTCAACCTGCAGCCACCAGCAAAACGAGTCCAAATTGGATCGACCAGACTCTGAATACGCGCCAGCCGCGAATTTGTTGCCAGAACGTGTTCGTAGAAACGCTGAGCAGTTAATTTTAGCCGGCGTCCCCCAAGACTTGGTTCGCATTAGCGTTGGTCTTGAAGATTTAGATGACATCATTTGGGATCTAAATCAGGCACTCACTACTGCATCAGGGGGAAGCCACTAATGACATGGATTGAACCCACCGCTCTTAGTCACCAACGAATAATGCGCGAATCAAAGACAGTTGCAATTGTTGGAGCTTCGGATAATCCGGCACGTGCAAGTTATTTTGTCGCAACTTATTTATTATCAAGTTCACACTTTAATTTGTTCTTTGTGAATCCGCGGCTGGAAACTCTTCTGGGGTATCCTGTTTATAAATCCTTAGCCGACATACCTGAACACGTGGACATCGTCGACGTTTTTAGAAAGCCAGTTGACATCCCTGACATATTGGACGAGGCAATCGCCATCGGTGCAAAAACGCTATGGCTCCAATTTGGGCTTAGTGTTCCTGAAGTTGCTGAAGCGGGATCAAAGGTTGGATTAAATGTTGTGATGAATCGCTGTCTGAAGATTGAGCATGCACGATTCCATGGCGGATTACATCTTGCAGGATTCAATACTGGTGTGATTTCCTCCGTGCGTAACGCAAAAAAAGGTGGCAGTTAAAACTTGCGCAGGATTATCTTCAAGGATGAGTGAGATTGAGTTGATCCACCGACGCTGACGCTGATGCGTTAGGTCAGTTGCGATCCGTTTGGTTGTTGTGAAGCATCGCTTCGAGTCGAGCGATTTCGGCGTTCTTGGCTTCGATCTCTTGTTGCGGATCGGTGTGATTTGTTGCATGCGTTCCGCTAGATGATTTATTTTTCGACATGCCCGACATCATCCAGACCATCATCAGTGGACACGCCAGTAAGAACAATAACGGGAGTGCACCACGCGCGCCGGGGGCGACGATGAACATAGCGAGGGCGAACACGCCGAGTCCGATCAGAACGTTTCGATTGAGACACTTCATGGTTGGTGTTCCTTCACTGGGCTATCTGCTGGCAACCGTAACAGACAGTTCGAGTGCACTCATATCGGACATGATAGCGAGATACCCGTTTCAAGACGAGATCGCTCATGGAGTCAATGCAGTAAGGCTCGTGGCTAGATCACCATTGTTGATAAGTGATAACACAAGAACAAACTGTTATCATTTAGATGATAAGTGATAACAGTAGGGGTTGCTGATGCCAGTTTCTAGAGACAACACCGGGGGATGGCCGGCTATTCAGTTTGAGACGCTGCCGTGGGAAATCAACGAGGGAATTCCGTCCTCTCGGTCAGCACTTCGCCAACATCGTGGACCGTATAACGCGGCGGTCCTTTCACCGATCGCGGATCGTGATCTATTTTTACCCCCTGATCTAATCGCAGAAGTTGAAGATGTCAGTAATGAACTTGCCCGTTTTGACGCCGAGCTCGGCCACGAAATTACACCATTCAGCAGCGTGCTATTGCGTAGTGAATCAGCGGCGTCTTCAAAGATCGAGAACCTCACAGCGTCGGCTCGTTCGATTGCCGAAGCTGAACTGCTTTCACATGGACGTAGCAATGCATCGTTGATTGTGTCCAACGCCCGAGCAATGACATCGGCTATTGCGTTGGCCAACCATATCGATGCACAAGCAATTCTTGAGATGCATGCCGAACTGCTCAAGGCAAGCGCTTCTGATATCGCTGGACGATGGCGAGATGAGCAAGTTTGGATTGGCGGTAGTGATCTTGGCCCTCACAACGCCATGTTTGTTCCACCTCACCATCGCCACATACCGGGTGCCATCGATGATCTTCTTGCCTACATCGATCGGGACAACATTCCAGTACTAGTGCATGCTGCAATCGCCCATGCGCAGTTTGAGACCATTCACCCGTTCGCAGACGGAAATGGTCGAACCGGTCGGGCGCTGATTCATGCTCTCCTAAGGAACAAGAAACTGACTCGTAATGTGACAGTCCCCATCTCTGCTGGACTGCTCGCCAACACGGATGGATACTTTGATGCTCTGAACCACTACCAAGGTGGCAACCCGATCGCCATCGTCGAACAGATCACTCGTGCTTCGTTTGCGGCCGTTGCTAATGGACGTCGTCTCGTTGGCGATCTTCGAACTGTGCGGGCCGATTGGCAGGAAGTGGTGAAGGCCCGCCGTGCCACTAACACTTGGCGGATAGCTGATCTGTTACTTGCGCATCCAGTCGTCAATGCGTCCTTCATATCCGAGCAACTTTCGATACCAAAATCCAATATCTACAGATCGATCGTGCCGCTCATCGACGCAGGTGTATTGGTCGAGTTCACGGACAGCAGACGCAGCAAGGTGTGGCGCGCACCCCAGGTGTTGCGCGCACTTGACGATTTCGCTGCTCGTTCTGGACGCCGTAAACGGGCAACGACATAGATAAATCGGGAAGATAAATGTTAAAAGCGTGGTGGGCGTTTGTCGCGCAGTGCCGCAATGCCTTCGCGGTATTCTTCAGTTTTTGTTGCTTCGTTTATTAGTGAGATCGATGTGTCAACAGAATCTCCGACGTTGTGACTGATCAAGTCGGTATACATCTGTCGTTTTGTCATGGTGACGGCATGTGGGCCAGTGGTTTCGCTAAGTAAATGGGCGTATTGGTGAGCAAGTCCTAGGGCTGCAGCACCATCTGGTGCTACGGCATTCCACAGACCCCAGTCGTGGGTTTCTTCGCCAGTAAATATGCGACCAGATAGCAGTAGGTCAGCGGCACGCGTGACTCCGATGAGTCGGGGAAGCGTCCAGCTCATTCCGTATTCAGCAGGCAAACCTATTTTTGGTGCTGCAGTTGTGCATTTTGCTGATGCGGAAATAAATCGTAAGTCGCAAAACAATGCAAGTGCGAGTCCAATGCCTGCGCACGCGCCATTGATTGCTGCAATCACAGGTACTCGTAGTTGGTAATGCCACACAAGATCGTGGTCAAACTGTTGTTGGTAGTTCTGTCCGGGATTTGCAATATTCACTGACTCGCCTGGGTCATATCCGCCGCGCTGTGCGTGTCCAGCCAATGCTTCGCTATCGCCACCAACACAGAATGCTGGGGGAGTGCCCGTTACAACGATGGCACGCACTGAAAGATCTGCATCAAGTGACGCCGTCACGGTTTTGTATTCTGCGTGCATTTTTCCTGTCCATGCATTGTGTCGATGTGGACGATTCAGCCACACTGTTGCAACAGCACCATCACGGGTGACAAGAACAGGTGGTTCGCTCATCGCGGATCGCGTCCCCACATGGCTTGCAAAATGTCGTCGACGTATTCAGGACGACAGACAAAGAAATCTGGCAACCAAGTATCTGGTTCGTTGTACACAAGCGGTGATCCATCAAGTCGACTTGCATGAAGTCCTGCTGCCATTGCTACTGCTGCTGGTGCTGCAGAATCCCATTGATTCATGCCACCGTCATGAACGTAAATATCTGCTTCTCCCATCAAGATGGACATCGCTTTAGCGCCCGCGCTTCCGAGTCGGTATGCGTCGCAGCCAAGTTTTTCAGCAACGATGATTGCTGCATACGGTACGCGATTACGCGATGTGACAAGCCGTGGCTTGGTTCCTTCTTTTGGAGGGACAACTGCTGCAGGATCTGTGCCAAAAACGGTTGTAATGCTTGGTAGCGAGACTGCGCCGGCAGTGAGCGCGCAGTGTTCCCACAAAGCAATGTGCACGGCCCAATCCGAACGACCTTCACCGTATTCGTTTGTACCATCAAGTGGATCAATAATCCAGACTCTGTCTGCACCGAGTCGGCGACGATCATCGGCGCCTTCTTCTGATAACACAATGTCGTGTGGTCGCAATAGCGTAAATGCTTCCATCAGAAACTTGTGAGCCACTATGTCGCCGGAATCTTTAAGAGCCCATTGCGTTGTGCCCTGCTTGATTAACTCTTCACGATGGAGCACCAACATTTCCCCAGTGGCCCGCGCTAGTTCAATAGAAAGTTCTGCATCGGTGAGATCACGCCAAGTGTTAAATAGCTCGAGGTTGCTCACTGTTGACCACGAGATAGGTCTGTGGCATCGCGAATCAAGGCCCGTACTTCTTTTTCATCGGCTCCTGCATCAATCAATGTGAGCACACGGCGTTCCACTCGTTCTGCTGTCACTTCGTTAAAGACATCGAGGCGACGAGAAGTACGCGTGGCTGTCAATGCCATGTGGATCAGTGCAGCAATTGCTGTCATCATCCCAAAGGTGAGTACCCAGCCTTCGTTATTACCAGCAATTGAAGAGATGATAAGTGCGGGTATTCCAGCGATAAACACTGCAATGCAAACAGTACGAATGAGTGTGACCGACATGAACAGACCTACCTGCTAAGTGGCTTGTACTTGATGCGGTGTGGCTGCTCGGCAGCAACACCCAATTCTTTGCGACGCCATGATTCGTACTCGGAGAAGTTTCCTTCAAACCAACGCACTTGGCTGTCACCCTCGAAGGCCAACACATGGGTGGCGATGCGGTCGAGAAACCAACGATCATGACTGATGACAACTGCACATCCTGGAAATTTCTCGAGCGCGTCTTCTAGTGAGCGAAGTGTGTCGATATCGAGATCGTTGGTTGGCTCGTCGAGAAGCAAAACATTTCCGCCACGCTTCAAAACCTTGGCCAAGTGCACTCTGTTGCGCTCGCCACCAGAAAGATCTCCAACCAGTTTTTGTTGGTCGGCACCTTTGAAGTTGAAACTTGCAACGTAGGCCCGGCCATGAATTTCACGACCCCCGACTTTCATATGCTCTACACCTTCAGTGATTTCTTCGTAGACAGTCTTTGTGGCATCGAGTGAATCTCTGTTTTGGTCGACATAACTCAACTGCACAGTGTCGCCAATGGTGATAGTCCCAGAGTCAGGAGCCTGCTGGCCAGTAAGCATCGCGAATAGCGTTGTTTTTCCAGCACCGTTTGGTCCGATAATGCCAACGATGCCTGCCGGTGGCAATGCAAATGACAAGTCTTCAATGAGCAATCTGTCGCCGAACCCTTTAGAGAGATGTTCAACGACAATGACGATGTCACCTAGTCGGGGACCAGCAGGAATGGTGATTTCAAGTTTGTCCGGTCCGCGCTCTGCTGCCATTGCTTCGGCGTGCAGTTTGTCGTATGCACTTAGGCGGGCCTTGCCTTTGGCCTGACGTGCCTTTGGCGACATCTTGACCCATTCAAGTTCACGGGCGAGTGTGCGAAGACGAGTGTCGCTTGCTTTTTCTTCCGAAGCGAGGCGTGTCTGTTTTTGTTCAAGCCAACTGGTGTAGTTGCCTTCAAACGGGAAGCCACGACCTCGATCGAGTTCAAGAATCCAACTAGCCACATTGTCAAGAAAATAACGGTCGTGGGTGATGGCAACAACAGTTCCTGGGTAGTCCTTTAAAAAACGTTCCAACCAGTCAACGCTTTCTGCGTCTAAGTGGTTCGTTGGTTCGTCGAGCAATAACAAGTCGGGACGCGACAGCAGCAATCGACACAGAGCAACCCGGCGTTTTTCACCACCAGACAAGTTGGTGACAGCAGAGTCGTTTGGAGGACAGCGCAATGCATCCATCGCAATTTCCACGTTGCGATCCAAGCTCCATGCATCGGCAGCTTGAATTTTTGCTTCAAGGTTTGCCTGCAGAGCGCCAACTTTGTCGTAGTCGGCATCAGGGTCTGCCCACATGGCCATCACTTCGTCGTATTTGGTAAGCATGTCGCGAATAGGGGCTACGCCGTCCATCACGTTGCCAAGCACATCTTTGGTTGGGTCTAGCTGTGGTTCTTGCTCGAGGAGTCCCACGGTAAAGCCTGGGGTCAGCCTTGCTTCACCCGTGTAGCCGTCGTCAAGGCCGGCCATGATCCGCAACAAGCTCGACTTGCCGCTGCCGTTGGAGCCGATGACACCAATTTTTGCGCCAGGGTAAAAAGAGAGTGAAATGTTCTCCAAAATTGTCCGGTCGGGCGGGTAAAAGCGCGCCAGTTTGTAACAGGTATAAATAAACTCATGAGCCATGGTGCTTTGAGGCTAGTTGGGCTTTAGACATTCCACCGATCTCGCCTCATCTGCTGATACTTTTGGCAGGGTCCAACTCGTGGACTTCTACAAAGGGGAATCTCATGATTGCAGCTGCTTGGCTGACCCAACAAACCATCGGAAACTTTTTCTTTCGGTACCTGCACATTCTTGCTGGTATCACTTGGATTGGTTTGCTCTATTACTTCAACCTTGTGCAGGTTCCTGGTCTTGCCGCCTATGGCGACGAAGGTAAAGCGCGCAATATCACAGTGACCCAAATCGCTTCTCGTGCTTTGTGGTGGTTTCGGTGGGCTTCGATAGCCACGCTGGCGACTGGTCTTTTGATCGTTGCGGTTGCACCTGATTACATGAAAGATTTCATGAATCACCCAGGGTCTGACCCGCTCAATGCAAAAAATGGAGCGATCCTCCTAGGCATGATCCTTGGAGTCACCATGGCTGCGAACGTATGGATGATCGTCTGGAAGAACCAGAAGGTTGTTATTGCAAATGCGACCAATGTTCTAAACGGTGGAGAAGCCAATCCAGATGCAGCCACATGTGGTCGCAAGGGACTTCTTGCCTCGCGGGTGAACCTCGTCTTTTCCGTCTCCATGCTGTTTTACATGGTTGGCGCCGCTCACTTCTTTGGTGAAGGTGCATTCAGTGCAACAACTGCCAACGCGTATACTTTCGTGGGCATCTCGCTTGTCATCTGTGCATTGCTGCAGTTGGCCGCAGTCGGAATATTTGGTGGTATCAAAGCTGGCAATAAAATGTTGTGGCCATTTGAAAGCCACAAAAACGCCATTATTTCATCCGCTGTGTTGTGGGTTGTCTTGTTCGCCCTGGCTGTTGTAACAATGGGCTGATCTCACTTGATCAATATAAAAAGGGCCGCCCGTTGGGCGGCCCTTTTTACGTTTTCAGTAGTGATGGTGTTACTGAACGACGATGGTTGCTTTCATGTTTGAATGCCCTGGGATGTCACACACCACTGTGTACGTTCCCGCTGTGAGGGTCACTGTTGCTGAATCTGTGTCATTTTTGTTGTTCACCACCAATTTAAAATTGGGCACCTTGGTGGAGTCTTTGGAGATAATGAGAGTGTGTCGCATGGAGTCGTCATTGGCATAGCCAATAGTGACTTCGCCTGCCTGAGCTGTGTATTGCTTTGCATCCAGCCGCAGTCCACTGATCGCTCGCACGACGGTTGCCCCTTCCGGAAATGTGGCTGGTGGGGAAGATACCCCAGAACCACCACAAGCGCCAATGAATATTACGGCGGTTACAAGATAAGCAAAACGTCTCATATGGATGAATTTACTAGGGAATATGCCAAACAACCCGTTGGGTAGGTGTGACCCAAGTACCATTTATGACGCGGACAGTGTTGTTCGTGATGCCGATTGCTCTGGCATACAAAGATGTAGAGCATTGACGAGGCGAAAATATGGCAGACATAGCGGATCATGCGCAAGATTTTGGAGCCAATTCGTGGCTTGTAGAAGAGATGTACGAGCAATATCGTATTGATCCTGCTTCTGTGAGTTCTCCGTGGCAAGAATTTTTTAGTGACTACCGAGGCGCGTCTGGTGTCAACGGCAATACGCAAGTGGCCACACCCCTTCCTCCTGCGCCAACGCCTGTTGTTGGGGCTCCTGCTTCTGCTGTGGTCCCTGCAGCAACGCCAGTTGCTGTCGATAACACCGAACCAATTCGTGGAGTTGGTGCTGCCATTGTCGCCAACATGGAGCGCAGTCTTTCAGTTCCTACTGCAACTAGTTTTCGCAACGTGCCCGCCCGACTTTTAGAAGTCAACAGAAAAATGATTAATGACTATCGGGCACGCCAAGGTCTATCGAAGGTGTCCTTTACGCATGTGATTGCTCACGCCATTGTGCGGGCAGTGGCAGACACTGTTCCCAACATGAAGAATGCATTTACGGTAGGTGCGGACGGCAAGCCACAACTCATCCGAAATGCACATGTCAATGTGGGTCTTGCAGTAGACGTTGACAAGGGGGATGGAATACGGGCTCTTGTTGTTCCGGTATTGCGCGATGCAGACACGCTTTCGTTTGCTCAGTTCTTGGTGGCATACGACGACATCATTCGCAAAGTTAAAGCAAACAAACTAACGATCGCAGATTTTCAGGGAGCGAATGTCTCTATTACTAATCCGGGGACTATCGGAACTGTGCAGTCGGTGCCGCGTCTTATGCCTGGCCAAGGGGTCATTGTTGGGATCGGGTCAATTGACTATCCAGCAGAGTTTCAAGGCAGCGACGAAGCAAACCTCAATACGCTTGGCGTGTCAAAGGTCGTCACAATTTCAAGCACCTATGACCACAGAATCATTCAGGGTGCAGAGAGCGGAATGTTTCTCAAGCGTGTTCATGAGATGTTGCTTGGTGAGCATGATTTCTATAATGAGATTTTTCGAAGCCTAGATATTCCGTATCAAGCCGTGCAATGGTCTTCAGACTCTTCACCAATGAATCGTGAAGAGTCTTTGATGGAGAAGCAAATGAACGTCAGCATGTTGGTCCGCGTGCACCGTGTGCGCGGACATCTCATCGCCGACATTGATCCTTTGCGTTGGAAAGAGCCTCGTTTGCCACGCGAGTTAGACCCAGCAACATATGGACTCACCATCTGGGATCTTGAGCGAGAATTTCTTACAGGGGGTGTCGCTGGCAGCAAGAAGATGAAACTCGATGAGTTGCTCGGAGTGTTGCGCGACGCCTATTGCCGCACAATTGGAATTGAATACATGCATATTCAAGACACCGATGAGCAGCGCTGGATTCAGTCAAAGGTTGAAGGTTCTACTTTTACATTGACTCTCGATGAAAAACTACGAGTACTTGAGCGGTTGAACGCTGCAGAGGCGTTCGAGAAGTTTTTGGCCACGAAGTATGTCGGAACAAAAAGATTTGGTCTAGAAGGGGCTGAATCGATGATTCCAATCATTGATGAAATCGTCTCCGCCGCTGCAGATAAAAAGTTGGATGCAGTGGTGTTTGGTATGCCCCATCGTGGGCGGCTCAATGTGCTTGCCAACGTAATGGGCAAAAGCTATGACTCCATCTTCAAGGAGTTCGAAGGCCATGTAGACCCTGACGCAGTGCAGGGAAGTGGTGACGTGAAGTACCACCTTGGTGCGCATGGCACATACCAAGCCGCGTCTGGCTCATCAATAGAAGTAGAACTGGCTGCAAACCCAAGTCATCTTGAAACGGTCAATGGAATTGTTTTAGGAATGGTGCGCGCGCGCCAAGACAAGATCGAACCACCACTCGCTTTTAGTGTTTTGCCCGTCCTCATGCATGGTGATGCTGCTTTTGCTGGTCAAGGAATCGTGGCTGAAAGTCTTGCGATGAGTGACATCACCGGTTATCGAGTTGGCGGCACCATTCATTTAGTGGTGAATAACCAAATTGGATTCACCACGGCGCCACAATTTGCACGGTCGTCGTTGTATGCCACAGATGTTGCCAAGACAGTTCAAGCACCAATATTTCATGTCAATGGCGATGATCCAGAGGCTTGCGCGCGAGTCGCCCGCCTTGCGTTCGAATATCGAGAACGATTCCACAAGGATGTTGTTATCGACATGATGTGTTACCGGCTCCATGGCCATAACGAAGGGGATGATCCGAGTTATACGCAGCCACTTATGTACAAGGCAATTGCCCAGAAGCGCAGTGTCCGCAAAATGTATGTTGAACAATTAGTAAAACGTGGGGATATCAGTCTTGATGTTGCAGAACAAACTCTTGCTGACTATCAGAAAAAACTACAAGTAGCACTAGATGAAACTCGCTCCCATGCCGCAGAAAACGTCAAGGCGGCAAGACCTCCTGAGTCAATGGGTGTGCTGGCACATGTCAATACCGGAGTTGACAAAGCAACACTGCAACGTATTTTTACTCAACTAACGAATTACCCAGCTGACTTTACTCCGCATCCTAAATTGGCTCGTCAGTTTGAGGCACGTGCCAAGCAGTTCGAAGCCGAAGGCGACTTTGAATGGGCAGTTGGTGAAGCCTTTGCCATAGGTAGTTTGCTCACAGAAGGATTTGATGTTCGGCTTGCTGGTCAAGATACTCGGCGTGGAACATTTAGTCATCGGCATGCAGGTCTTGTTGACTATGAAAATGGCAACAACTGGCTTCCGCTAAAAGAAATACCTGGTGCAACAGGACGGTTCTGGGTATATGACTCTTTGTTGTCTGAATATGCAGCGCTTGGATTTGAATATGGCTATGCCCAAACCAATCGCAATACGTTGGTGATGTGGGAAGCACAGTTTGGTGACTTCATAAATGGTGCCCAAGTGGTGATCGACCAGTACTTGGTTGCAGCAGAAGACAAGTGGAATCAAGAAAACGGTCTCGTCTTGTTGTTGCCTCACGGTTATGAGGGTCAGGGCCCAGAGCATTCAAGCGCACGAATCGAGAGGTTCCTTCAGTCATGTGCAGAAGACAACATTCAGGTGGTCAACGCCACTACCTCGGCTCAGTACTTCCATGTCCTTCGTCGTCAAATGCATCGTGAAGTGCGTAAGCCTTTGGTGATATTTGCGCCGAAGCAGCCATTACGAATGAAAGAAAGTCGCTCGCACATTGATGATCTCACATCTGGCTCATTCCAAGAAGTGCTTGATGATCCATTCGTTACAGATCCATCATCAGTCAAGCGGATTGTGTTGTGCAGTGGAAAAGTTGTGTGGGATGCGATGTCAGAACGAAACAGATTGAATGCACCAGTTGCAATCGTTCGTGTTGAGCAGTTGTATCCATTCCCAATCGATCAGATCAATACTGTGATCGCTCATTATCCGAACGCCAAAGAAATTGTGTGGCTACAAGAAGAGCCAGAAAATATGGGTGCGTGGCACTTTGTGGAACATCTCATCTGGAGAGTTAAAAAGCGTGGCTTAGACCTGCGTTCAGTGTCGCGAGTTGCTTCTGGCAGTCCAGCCACAGGATCACACACAGTGCATGATCAAGAACTTGCCGACCTAATGCAGGAGACCTTCCAGGGCTTGTAATTTTCAGCGCAGTGAAATGCCGAGATGAACTTCGAGCTCATCGAGGGCCACGTCTGGATCAACCACTTTGATGGTGCGCATTCCCATAGCGGCGGCCGGTTTTAAATTGACTCCAAGATCATCAAGGAACACACACTGGGTGGGCAGCACATTGGTTAGTTCGCAGGCGATCTCATAAAAGCGTGGTTCTGGTTTACGGCAGCCCACTTTGCTACTTTCCACCACATGATCAAACTTGGCCATAATCGCTGCGATTTGGATATGACGAGGGGTCGACTGTTGGTCAGGGTTGACAACATTGTTTGTCAGACATGCCATGGCGTAGCCGTGGCGCTTCACCGCGTCGAGTGCTACCACCATCTGGGGCCGTATGTCGCCCGATAACAGCGCCAGCACATCCTCACCAGGCACTCGGTGGCCAAGTGCCTCGCTTTCGTCGGCAAAAACCTGATCAAACTGTGCCGTGGTGATGTCACTGCGCTCAAGACGGGCCCAGGCATTGTTGTGGGGATTAGTGGCATTCACCTGGCGGATGAGGTCCAGGGGCAGGCTGTGGCTTGTCTCGTAGCGGTTAAATGCTTCAAAGGGGCTGGACAGGATGACCCCGCCAAAATCCCAAAAGACAGCGCGAATCGGTGTTTCAGTCATTTGTCAAGGTTAGGTCAGATTGCCCGACTGACGGGGGGTTGGGATGCTTGACTGAAGAGGTGAATAAACACATCATCGTCGACGGGTCAAATATTGCTACCGAGGGCAGAACCGAGCCAAGTCTGGCCCAATTGCATGAAGCAGTCATTGCTCTCATGGATGAGTATCCAGATGCGAAAATTTCAGTAGTTGTAGATGCCACATTCGGGCATCGCATTGCCAAGAAAGAAGTTGCTGAATTCAACAAGGCGATCGAGAACAACGAACTTGTCGCTCCTCCTGCTGGTGCTGTGGGTCGAGGTGACGCATTTGTCTTAGCAATTGCCGACAAAGTAAATGCTGCAGTTTTGTCGAACGACAGTTACCAAGAGTTTCACGGCAAATATAAATGGCTATTTGATGAATCGCGGCTTATCGGGGGCAAACCAGTGCCACACATTGGGTGGGTATTTGTTGAGCGCTTGCCTGTGCGTGGGACAACTAGTCGTCGCTCTGTAAAAACTGGTGGACTTGTTTCAAAGACGGTTCTGACTTCTAGTCCTGAAGCAAACCAACCAATGCCCGTGCCAAAAGCACCACCGCCCACTGCACGTGCGCCGATAGCCAATGAAGTGATGCCATTTTTGCAGTTTGTTGAAAAGCATCCGGCAGGGACGAAGGTGAAGGCAGTTGTTGATACATATGCCGCCAATGGAATCACAGTGCGAATCGGTGATGTGTCTGGTTATGTGCCATTGCGCAATATGGCTTCACCTGTGCCGCGTAGCGCACGAGATCTGTACAAAATTGGAGATGTTGTCACGCTCATGGTGGTGGGCTTCACCCCCTCTCGACGAAGTGTTGACCTCGGAGTACCAGAAGTTGTCGCTTCGATGATTAAAGAACCAACTAAGAGGTTGACAACAAAAGTGGTCGCCAAGAAAGTCGCACCTGCAAAGAAGGCAGTCATTGCGAAAAAGGCCGTTGTTGTTAAGAAAACTGTGGCAAAGAAGCCTGTAGCCGCAGTTGCCGCCAAGAAAGTCGCTCCTACAAAAAAAGTCGCTCCTGTAAAGAAGGCAGTCATTGCGAAAAAGGCCGTTGTTGTTAAGAAAACTGTGGCAAAGAAGCCTGTAGCCGCAGTTGACGCCAAGAAATCTGCGCCAAAAAAATAGGGGCATCACTTCAGTTCTCATTAGGTGAGTAGAGCCAACTATCGTCAAGGTGTGCTTATCGCTACGTGGAACGTCAATTCTTTAAAGGCCAGACTGCCCCGAGTTGAGCAGTGGATCACAGAGAACCAACCAGACATCCTGTGTCTTCAAGAGACAAAATTGGCTCAAGAAAAATTTCCAACCGACGCTATTGCGGCTCTTGGCTATGAAAGTGCCCATTTTGGGCAGGGGCAATGGAATGGTGTGGCAATTTTGTCCAAGGTCGGGCTGACAGATGTGATGCCTAATTTTGCTTCAGGAATCGAGCAAGATTCTGAGGCTCGAATTATTACTGCTACTTGCGCTGGGATACGCATTAGTTCTGTGTATGTACCAAACGGTCGGGCGCTTGATAATGACCATTACCAATACAAATTGTCTTGGATGGCGCGCTTGCGCGAGCATCTTGACGCAACTTGTATAGCAACAGACAATGTGATTGTCACGGGTGACTTCAACATTGCGCCAGACGATCGTGATGTCTGGGATATCAAACAATTTGAAGGCGCGACTCATGTCAGCCAACCAGAACGTGACTCCCTTTCATGCGTTGCAGACTTTGGGTTAGTAGATTCCTTTCGTCAGTTCCATGATGAAGCTGGTTTGTTCTCATGGTGGGACTATCGAGGCGGGTCATTTCACAAAGGTCATGGCATGCGTATCGATTTAGTTCTTGCCAGTGAATCGGTGATGAAGCGTTCAACATGGGCTGGTGTCGATCGCAATGCTCGTAAGGGCGAAACTCCGAGCGATCATGTCCCTGCGATGTTGAGGATCGATGAATCATGAGCAATGACTATGAACCTATTGATGACTCGGTGTCGTTTGCGATGTTTCATGAACGCACAGGAGAATTGAATGATGTTGACCGTTCGCGTGTCAATCTCGCTGGGCTTACTCGCCAATTCCTCAAGGATGCTTTCGTGTCAACGGCTGCGCTCGTAGATGTTGATGAGGCAGCAATGCATATACAACGAGCCATTGATGTCATTAATCGAAACAGTGGCTTAGAAGGCAGTTCGGCTTCTCAATCACATTTTTCAGATCGCAGTCCTTTTTATGGAATAATGAATCCATTGTCGATGCCAATGACAATGAGTCAAGAAGAGCACGGTGAATTTAGTTGTGTGGTTGGAGTGGGAACCTTCACCGAGCCGTATGAAGGCCCACCTGGCCATATTCATGGTGGATACATTGCTGCAGCATTCGATGAAGTCCTGGGAATGACTCAGTCGCTCACGGGTCGCCCCGGAATGACCGCTGGTCTCACAATTAAGTACCGTGCACCAACACCACTGCACAAGCCAATTCGTTTTCGCGGATGGGTTGACAGAGTTGAAGGTCGAAAGATATTCACAGTCGGTCAGTCTTTTGATGGTGATATTTTGTGTGCTGAGGCAGAGGCCTTGTTTTTGTCTTTCCCACCAGAAATGATGGATCGACTTCGCAGAGTTCGTGACGTTTCTACCGAATAGATTTAATTAATTCAATTAAATCTGGCGCATGTCGCCGAGCAAAAATCAGATCCGTAATTCTGGCGATGTCTTGTTCGTTGTCGGGTTTCTCAATGACAAGAGCCTTCAATTGCCGTGTCGTCAGCACGCCTTCTGGGCTAATTTTTGCCACGCGTGCATGCCGCAAACGCCACTGTTCGAGAGCGCTTTCAAGCGGATCAACCACGGTACGTTCTCTTGCTATCTTGCGCAGCGCCGGTGGAGGTCCAACATGTTCTGGCTCAGTTGTTTTCAGTTTTGATAGAAATGGTGATGGCCCTGTTGGCTTTCCAGATCGATGATCTGTCCATGTAATTGCCAACTCATCTGCTGCGCGCGTAAGTGCAACATAAGCGAGGCGTGCTTCTTCGCTCTTTGCGTGTGCGGAACGAGCACTGCGATGCGGCAACATTCCTTTTTCCACTCCAGCAACAACGACAAACGTCCATTCTCGCCCCTTTGCTGCATGCAGTGTTAGGACGTCAACACCATCAGATTCTTCGATGTCGGCTGAAGTGACAAGCCACGATCCAAACATGCGGCCATCAACGCTTCCAGATCGTTGAACATCAAGAAATTGGCGCACGAGTTGGGCAACGGAATAATCAGGGTCTGCGGGAGAGTATTCACCTGTGTCTAAAACATCTGCAGCCCATGTTTGCAATGATTCACGATTGGTAAGAGAAGAGGCTGTCGACACTGCGCGACCCCAGTCTCCGCCACGTCGTTGCGATCTCACCGGAATGCCCGCAGCAGCGAGTGCTTCTCTGATTGTCTCTCCAATAGCGTTAATGCGTACGAGGACTGCGATGTTGTTCCATCCACGGTTGCTGTCATGTGCTGCCTGCACCAATTTTGTAATTGTGCGAAGTTCAACCGCTTCTGTGGCGCAGCGTTGAAGATTGACGGCAACACCAGAGGTTCGACGAGACTCAGCGTCGGCAACTTGGCCGTCTTTAGCCAAAGCTGAGACCGCCATCTCGACAATCTCTGGAGTACATCGATAATTAGATGGTAACGAGATGATACGCGCGCCTCGGGTGAGGCCAGGCAACGAATCAAATAGTGTCTTATCTGCTCCGTTGAACCCGTAGATGGCCTGATTCGGATCACCAACAAGAAACACATCGGGCGATTCTGGAAGCAGGACTCGAAGAAATTCATATTGCAATGGATTCATATCTTGGGCTTCGTCTACCGAGATATGTCTGAACTGAAAACGAATTGATTCAGCAAATCGCGGCTCGCGGCTAGCTTCTGTAATGACAGCAGTCATAAAATCGTTGAGGTCGATCACGCCACGTTTTTTCTTGGCGGTTTCGTACGCATGAAATACGTCAGCAAATCGAGTGCCAGTTAGTGGAATGTTGTAGCCAGCGTCCTTCATTGCCACAACTGCGTTACTTGGATTGAGCATTCGTGCATGAGCCCAATCAATGGCGTTCAATACATCTGTCACGCCACCGCGCCGTGCATCGTCGCCCATCACAGTCGACATGAGTGACGAACGGTTGTTGATAATCACCGGTGCACGTCTATTGCGATCCTCAAGGTTCTGCAACATCAATCGGCGGGCAACGGCGTGGAAGGTGCCAATGAGCGGTCGGCCTTCCAGTTCAAATGGAGCAAGACGAGTGCGCATTTCTGTTGCTGCTTGGCGCGTAAATGTAATTGCAAGAGTTTTGTCAAGATCTGCTGTTTCACTCAGTACTCGCCATGCAATGCGGCGAGTAAGAACGGTTGTTTTGCCGGATCCGGCTCCAGCGCGCACTACAACGACACCGACTGGAGATGTGACTGCTTCGCGTTGGTCGTTGTCTAAGCCCGCCAGAACTGATTCTGGCGTCTGGCTATCAGGAGCGGGGGATGACAAACGCACACTTAGAAACTAGGCGCTTGCTACCCTAATAAGGCATGCCATTTCCTCGCCGCCTTCTTAATGACTATGAGACCATCGCTCTTGACCTTCATCCTCATTGGTGGTTTTTTGGCCCTTCTGCTAGTTCTGTTCTCGGATCAATGTTTGTGGCGTTATTGATCAAGGCTCAACTAACTGGCTGGCTAGAGAAATCTTTGCTGTACCTGGCCTTTGCTGCAATTGTTGTTACCGCAGCATGGCTCATTATGAATCTGATCAAGTGGAGAACAACATATTTCGTCGTCACGTCACATCGACTGATTTATCGTCAAGGTGTTGTTTCCCGCAATGGGGTGGAAATTCCCCTTGAGCGAGTTAACAATGTCAATTTTAAACAAACAATTTTTGAACGCTTTTTGGGTGTGGGGGATTTGTTGATCGAGTCTGGCGGACAAGACGGGCAACAGACATTCACTGATATTGCTCAACCAGAAAAGGTACAAAACATTATTCACTCCACAATTCAAAGTTGCATCGCTGGGCGATCTAAAGTTGCACCATCGTTGACGAGCATTGCCCAGGAATTAGAACGCCTTGAGGCCTTGCGGAACCGTGGAACCCTGACAGAGGGTGAATTTCAGGAACAAAAACGCCGATTAATTGGATAATTTTGTGCTCCTCTTTCACGAAGTGAACAATAAACAGAGAGACTAGAACCATGGCTCAAGCGCAACTAAAAAATGGTATCTCTATCGAGTACGACACATTCGGAGACGCCCAAAATCCAACCTTGTTGTGGATCATGGGATTCACAGCGCAAATGACTGCTTGGTCTGAAGAATTTCTCAGTCTTTTTGTTCAACAAGGTTTTCATGTTGTTCGCTTTGATAATCGTGACTGTGGATTGTCAACAAAGTTCGATGGCATCGTGGCCGACACCGACGCTGCCATTGCTGCAGCAATGATGCAAACAGCTCCGCCAATCGTTCCGTACACCTTGTCTGACATGGCAGATGACGCAGTTGGAGTTCTTGATCATCTTGAAATTGAGTCGGCACACATCATTGGTGCATCAATGGGCGGCATGATCGCACAGACAGTCGCGCTCGAACATCAACATCGCACAAAGAGTCTTACCTCGATCATGTCTGTCACAGGAGATCTTGCCTATGGCGAACCAGCACCAGAAGCAATGGCTGCATTACTTGCACCTCCGCCACCTGGACGCGCGGAGTACATCGAGAGTGCAGCAACATGGGCAGTGTGGTGTTCAAAGAAATACTTCGATCTGAAAGAGGCAAAAGCTCGTGCTGCTCGTGATTACGATCGCAGTTTTTACCCAGAGGGAGCTCATCGTCAGCTTGCAGCGATTTATGCATCAGGTGATCGAAGTGATGCCCTGCGGGCCTTGAAGGCTCCGACGCTGGTGATTCACGGACGTGACGATACGTTGCTCACACCATCAGGTGGAGAACGCACAGCAGAGTTAATCCCAGGGTCGGTCCTTTTAAAGGTTGCTGATATGGGTCACGATATACCGATGCCGTTGTGGCCAATGTTGTCAGACAGCATTGGCAGTCACGCTCGACGCAATAACTAATTTTTATTTAACAAAGGAAACAATCATGACTGGTCCACTATCCGGATACAAAATCATCGAAATCGCAGGCATTGGTCCTGGTCCATTCGCAGCAATGCTGTTATCGGACATGGGTGCAGAGGTTATTCGTGTTGATCGCGCGCAAGCCGTACGTGCTCCAGCAGGCGACAAGCCAGCAGGCGACTTGTTGTTGCGAGGTCGCAAAAATATTGCACTAGACCTTAAAAGCCAAGGCGGAGTCGAGGCGTTGTTGCAACTTGTTGAAAAAGCAGATGGTCTCATCGAAGGCTTTCGACCAGGTGTAATGGAACGTCTTGGTGTCGGACCAGATATATGTCTTGCGCGTAATCCGAAAATTGTGTTTGGTCGAATGACTGGATGGGGTCAAGAAGGCATGTATGCAAACGCTGCCGGCCATGACATTAACTACATTTCACTTGCTGGTTCGCTCGCCCATTTCGCTCGTGTCGGAGAACAACCAACACCACCGCTCAATATGGTGGGCGACTTTGGTGGAGGCGGAATGTTTCTTGCCTATGGCATGGTCTGTGGACTTCTCGAGGCTGTTAAGTCTGGCAAAGGTCAAGTATGCGACACCGCGATGGTCGATGGCACCGCAGTTTTGATGAGTATGTTCTGGTCATTTAAGTCGATGGGGATCTTCAATGAGAATGCGCCTGGAACAAACCTGCTTGACACTGGTGCGCATTTTTATGACACCTTTGAATGCAAAGATGGCAAATATGTATCGCTAGGTTCAATCGAACCACAGTTCTATGCCGAGCTATTGCGCCTCACTGGGCTTGAAGGCGATGCGGAATTTGCCAAACAGATGGACCAATCAATGTGGCCTCATCTGAAGAAACGTCTGATTGGTGTGATGAAGGAAAAAACACGTGATGAGTGGTGTTCCATTATGGAAGCAACGGATGTGTGCTTTGCGCCTGTGCTTACCATGAGTGAAGCCGCAGCCCATCCGCACAACGTTGAGCGTAAAACATTTATTAATATCAACGGCCACATGCAGCCAGCACCAGCACCCCGTTTTTCTCGTACGGTTCCAGAAGTAGTACTTGCTTCGGCACATGCAGGGCAGCACACAGCAGAAGTGTTGAAAGCATGGGGTGTTGCCGACGTCGATGCGTTGCTTGCCAGTGGCGCAGCAAAACAGGCATAAATGGGGACTCTTGTTTGTTTTCATGCCCACCCCGATGATGAATGCATTCAGACTGGGGGCACCATTGCCCGCGCATCTGCACAAGGGCATCGTGTTGTCCTTGTCGTTGCGACAAACGGAGATCACGGTGAGTTCACAGACGATATAAAAACTGTGGACGCACTTGTCGTTCGTCGCCGTGAAGAAACAATGGCGTCAGCACAAACGCTTGGCATTCATAGAGTGGTATGGCTTGGGTACTCAGACAGTGGAATGACTGGATGGGAGCAAAATAGCCACAACGGTGCATTTTGTAATGCTTCAGTGCTAGATGCTGCAGAAAAACTGGCGCAAGTTTTACGTGAAGAAAACGCCACAGTGCTTACTACGTACGACTGGCACGGCGGTTACGGACATCCAGACCACATCATGGTGCACAAAGTTGGTCATCGTGCAGCAGAACTCGTGCCGTCAGTACGAATCATTGAAGCCACAATGAACCGTGATCAGTTGCGTCGTGGCATAGAAGCGGCGCGCGCGTCTGGTTTGTTGCCAGATGGTGAAGGGTTCGATGTTGATGGCCCAGCCGATGATGGCAATCCGATGGGGTCGCTTGAATCTGAAATAAATATTGCAGTTGATGTCGCACAGTTCGCGTCGTTGAAACGTGCAGCAATGAAATGTCATGCGAGTCAGGTCACCGACACAAGTTTCTTTATGTCAATGGACGAAGAACGTTTTGCTCAAGCATTTGGCATAGAATGGTTCATTATTCCTGGTGATTCATCACCTATGCGCGATGGGTGGTTATTCGAATGAGTCGTATTTATATGGTGCGCCATGGTCGCGCTGCTGCTGGATGGAATGTAGATCCTGACCCAGCGCTTGATGATCTTGGAAAAAAACAGTCACTTGACGTCGCTGCTGTTTTGAAACATAAAGGGCCGTTGCCAGTGATATCGAGTCCTTTGTTGCGCTGTCAGCAGACAGCTTTCCCGCTTGCAACCGCGTGGGGCAAAGATGTCACGATCGAGCCAGCTGTTGGTGAGATCCCTTCCCCCGAGGGATACGCGCTTGAGGATCGTACTGAGTGGTTGCGTGCGGCCATGGCGACCACGTGGACGCAGGTCACGCAAGTTTCTGGGCTCAAGTACGAGCATTATCGCAACAACATTGCTCGGGTCGTTGCTGCGTTAACGACAGATACTGTGGTTTTTAGTCATTTCGTAGCGATCAACGCTGTCATAGGTGCAGCCACTAGCGACGATCGAGTCATGATCACAAGCCTTGATAATTGCTCGGTCACAATCTTTGAGACGGATGGCACGGGACAACTAAGACTCGTTGAGGTAGGCGTAGAAGCCGACACTCTGATTCGCTAGGTAGATTTACTGGGTGTTTTCACTGATGATTTCTGACATTCACGAGGGATGGGCGTGGGTGATGATTATCGGCAATGCTTTTGCAGGTATCTGGGCGCTCGCCGCCCACAAAATTACTCAACTGCGCACACGTGCGCTGTGGTGGTTCACTGGATTCACTCAGTTCTCAATATTTGTTCAGGTAACGCTTGGTGTCATCATGGTCAACAAATACAAAACAGAGTTCCCAGCTTTCCACGCGTTCTACGGATTCGTTGCCATCATGGCAGTTGCCATTGTGTACTCGTACCGACTGCAACTCAAGAGTCGGGTCTACTTGTTGTACGGCTTTGGCGGATTATTCCTGATGGGCCTTGGTATCCGTGCCATGTTGGTTGGCCAGGTCTAACTCGATTACGACAGAGCTGATTCGAGCTTTGTTAACTCTTGGGCCAAGCGAGTTGGCAACTTGTCACCAAATTGTGCGTAGTGCTCTTTGATCTGCGGTATTGCTTGTTTCCAGCCTGCTGAGTCGAGCGTCAAGATTGTCTTCATGTCGTTGGAATCAATATTGAGTCCCTTGGTGTCAATGTCCTCTGGCGAAGGCAGATAGCCGATTGCTGTTTTCACAGCATGTGCTTTTCCGTCAACACGATCAAAAATCCACTTCAGTACGCGGCTGTTCTCGCCATAGCCAGGCCAGTAAAAGCGACCATCATCATCGCGACGAAACCAGTTCACAAAGAAAATCTGGGGCAGGTTTTCTTTTTCCCCTGCCTCGCCAACTGTTAGCCAATGTCCGAAGTAGTCAGCCATGTTGTATCCACAAAATGGCAACATGGCCATTGGGTCGAAACGCAAGTTACCAACGGCGCCTTGTTGAGCCGCTGTTGTCTCAGAGGCCATGATTGAACCAAGGAATACGCCGTGGTCCCAATCGAATGCTTGGGTGACCAAGGGAACAGTGGTGCGACGACGACCACCAAACAAGATTGCCGAGATAGGAACGCCGGCTGGGTCTTCCCATTCTGGAGCAATGCATGGGCACTGAGATGCTGGAGCTGTAAAGCGGGCATTTGGATGCGCAGCAGGGGTGTCGGTCTCTGGAGTCCAAGCGTTGCCCTTCCAGTCGATTGCGCGTGGAGGCGGTGTGTCGCTCATGCCTTCCCACCACACATCACCTTCCGAAGTGAGCGCTGTGTTAGTAAACAGCGTGTTACCCCACATGGTTTCCATTGCATTTGCGTTGGTGTCGTTGCCTGTTCCTGGAGCGACACCAAAGAATCCGGCTTCTGGGTTGATTGCGTACAAACGTCCGTCTGGGCCGTATTTCATCCAGCAGATGTCGTCACCGATTGTTTCGGCTTTCCAGCCCGGAATCGTTGGTACCAACATAGCCAGATTGGTTTTTCCGCAAGCAGATGGAAATGCAGCAGCGATGAATTTTGATTCACCAGCTGGATTTGTGAGTTTGAGGATCAGCATGTGCTCGGCAAGCCATCCTGCATCGCGCGCCATGACAGATGCGATACGGAGTGCAAAACACTTTTTGCCGAGCAAAGCGTTACCGCCGTATCCAGAACCGAACGACAAAATCTCGCGAGTTTCTGGAAAGTGAACGATGTACTTGTTGTCTGGGTTGCACGGCCACGATGAGTCTGCCTGGCCCGGTGCAAGTGGTGAACCAACCGAATGCACACACGGCACCCATTGGTTATTGCCGAGAACGTCGAGAGCTTTTTGGCCCATGCGAGTCATGATCCGCATGCTGACAGCCACATATGCACTATCGGTCAACTGCACTCCAATGTGGGCGATGGGCGAGCCAAGTGGTCCCATCGAAAAGGGCACCACATACATTGTGCGGCCCTTCATTGCGCCTTGATACAGCGAGATCATCTCGGCACGCATCTCTGTTGGTTCACGCCAGTTGTTGTTTGGACCTGCATCTTGTGGATTGATAGAGCAAATGAAAGTACGATCTTCAACTCGTGCAACGTCGCTTGGATCAGAATGTGCCCAATAGCTGTTGGGGCGCTTGGCCTCATCAAGTTTTGTGAATGTGCCAGCATCAACTAGGGACTGACACAGCGTTTCATACTCTTGTGCACTTCCATCACACCAATAAATGGAATTGGGTTGAAGAATGTCCGCCCAGTCGGTTACCCATTTTTTTAGTTGTGCGTTTTCTGTAGTAGCAGTCATCTGCATGCCTCAAATTTCAAAGTTCGAACGAATCGAATGCGTAGGGGTAATTTTAGGTTCTAAACCGTTGGAGTGCCCATATCAGACTCGGAACCGAGGCTGAGACGTGTGGCACGCCCGTGAGGATCAAGCATAAAGACGACACGCTGGCCTTGACGAAGCATTCGAAAAATGGAACCTTCGAGGGCGTTTGAAGCCAAGATGTATTCGGCAAGGTCGGTGTCACACAGAATGACTCCGTCGCCACTCTCTGGGTCGTAGGCCTTGATGACACCTTGCATGGAGAACCGCTTTAGCGGGGAACCTTAGTGACTTTGCCCGACTTGATACATGCGGTGCAGACGTGCAGGCGACGGGCGGAGCCATTAACCATGGCGCGCACGCGTTGGATATTTGGACTCCAACGGCGCTTGGTGCGCACGTGGGAGTGTGACACTGACATGCCCCATGATGGGCCTTTGCCACAAACTTCGCATACTGCAGCCATTTTGGATTCCTTAAAACATCGGTGAAGCGGGACTCGCTTCGACGAACACAGGGGTTAAAACTACCAGCAAGCCCAAACAGACCCCAACGCCAGAAAGCTTTTCATCCAAGATTTGATGTTTTTTTTGGCACAGAACGCATCTATGCCCATCTCGGGGCTATTCAGTAGCCTTTATCTCGTGGCTGGGCTCGATGTTTTAAGTGCTGAGGATCTTCGACGAACGGTGATCACCTTTCGTGACGCGATGAAGCTCCATGCTGCTGCGATCAATCGGCTCAATGTTTATCCGGTGCCAGATGGTGATACCGGAACAAATATGGCCCGCACCCTTGACGCAGTGGTTGCTGAGATGGACGGCGCAGACCATGCAATGGAGCCAACCTGTCGTGCGATTAGTCATGGTTCATTAATGGGTGCCCGGGGCAATAGCGGTGTGATTCTGAGCCAGATCTTGCGTGGTCTTGTTGGAACATTTAGCCAAAATGCCGATGGGAAAGTCACTGCTTCACAATTGGCGGAAGCATTGAAGCGGGCGTCCTTGGCTGCATATGAAGCGGTCTTGAAACCAATCGAAGGAACGATCTTGACGGTGGTGCGTGAGTCTGCAGATGCAGCAGCTGTTGCAGCAAACGCAGGGGCAACGTTGTCTGCAATGCTGCGTGCTGCACGCCAAGGTGGTCGCGACGCACTAGCGCGCACACCCGACATGTTGCCAGTGCTAAAAGACGCTGGAGTCGTAGACGCTGGCGGTGCAGGGTTCTTGTTCTTTCTTGATGCAGCAATTCATGTAGTTGATGGTGATGCAATGCCTGAGCCGGATGAAACGATGGGGCCATCGCTGGAGCAGTTGGAGACAGTTGCATTGCGCCACCACACCGATGGTTCGGTTGATGTCAGTGAGCTTCGCTTTGAAGTGATGTTTCTGCTTGATCTCGATGACTCACATAGTTCTGAATTCAAATCCGCATGGGGCACTATTGGAGATTCGATCGTTGTGGTCGGTGGAGAAGGTCTGTACAACTGCCATATTCACACGAATGACATCGGCGCTGCGATTGAGGCGCCATTGTTGCTTGGTGGACGACCATACCGAATTCGTGTCACCGATCTTTTTGAGGAAGTTGCAGAGGAACACGCTGCTCGCGAGGCTGAAATGGGTGTACCAGTGCATTCAAAAACAACAACCTCGTCACTGCCGCCTGTTACTTGTGCAGTCGTTGCAGTGGCAAGTGGTGATGGTCTGAGTGAATTGTTTGGTCAACTTGGAGTACACGGTGTTATTGCAGGAGGACAAACTCTTAATCCTTCTACAGCAGAACTGCTTGCAGCAGTCGAACACATGAATGCACGGCAAGTCATTATTCTGCCGAACAATAAAAATATTATTCCAGTCGCGCAACAAGTTAATGCACTCACCACGAAAGATGTTCGTGTCGTTCCTACCTGTTCGATGCCAGAAGCACTTGCTGCGTTGGTGTCGTACGACCCCGAAACTTCAGCCCAAAGCAATGCACAAACGATGGCTGCTGCTGCTGATTCGGTTGCAACAGGCGAAGTCACACAAGCAGTACGAGACACGACTACTGATGCTGGACAAGTCACAACAGGTGACTGGATCGGATTAGTGCGCGGAGATGGCATTGTGTCGATCGCTGACACAGTGGTGTCTGCAGCGACCGCGTTGCTTGAGCATCTCATTAGTGATGCTGGCGAACTTCTCACAATTATCGCTGGTTCCGATGCAACATCAGCTCAGACTGATCAGATCGCCGCATGGGTCACGCACAACCACCCGGCGTTGGCAATTGAAATTCATCGTGGTGGCCAACCCCTGTATCCCTATTTATTCGGCGTTGAGTAGTTCACCGATCACACTGCGAGAGCTGGATCAACTTGATCTCGAGAGGATCAAAGGTGTTGGTCCAAAAACTAAAACAGCCCTAGAGTCGTTTGGAATTAGCAGCGTTCTTGATCTCATTGAGACATATCCCCGTCGGTATATTGACCGCACGAACATGGCCGCGATTGACTCAATCGAGGTTGGCGTTGAGTCGTTGGTCATTGTGAGAGTGGTCTCAGTTAAATCTATTCCGATTAGAAATGGTCGTTCGATGGTCACGGTACGTACAGCTGATGACTCTGGAATTTTGAACCTTACGTTCTTTAATCAGGCATGGCGCGAGAAGCAGCTCCAGCCTGGAATAACAATTGCTGTATTCGGCAAAGCCGATGTGTATCGCGATGCGCTGCAAATGACCAACCCTGTCGTGGACACCATTGGGGATCGCACCGGTCGAATCGTTCCGATGTATCCACAAAGTGAAAAGTCACGGATTGCTTCATGGGATTTGGCACGGTGGATCGAGGATGCGCTTAATAAGTGCGCTCCGCGCGGAATAGATGACCCCATTCCGTCAGATGTAATTGCATCGCACGGTTTCATCTCGCGTAGTGAGGCCTTTCAACAAATTCATCTACCGGAATCAACAGATGCCCATCTTGCGGCTCGCCAACGGTTGGCATTTGATGAAGTGTTGCGAGTTCAACTCATGCTGGTCGGTCGTAAAGCACAGTGGGAGCGAGATTCTGCTGGGTTCAGCCACGAGACAACGGGCCATCTCATTGACGGTTTTATGAACGCCATACCGTTCCCGCTTACTCAAGCGCAGGTCCGCACGATCAAAGAAATCTTTGCCGACTTGGCATCTGGGCAACCAATGCATCGCTTGCTGCAAGGAGATGTTGGATCAGGGAAAACTTTGGTAGCCGTTGCAACGATGCTTGCCGCTGTCCAAGGGGGGCACCAAGGCGCGCTCATGGCACCCACTGAAGTGCTTGCTGACCAGCACGCGATCAGCATTCGGGCATTGTTGTCGTCTTTGAAAGTTGTTGACAACTCAAATCTGTTTGGCGATCGGACATTACGTATTGAATTGTTGACAAATAAAATCACAGGAGACAAACGTCGTTCGGTTCTTGAAGGCATCGCAGATGGTTCGGTCGATATCGCGATCGGAACACATGCTCTCATTCAAGACAAGGTTTCTTTTAAGAGCCTCGGCGTTGTTGTTGTCGATGAACAGCATCGCTTTGGTGTGGAACAACGTTCGCGCCTACGCGACAAGGCTCAGGAATCAGAACATGGACTCGTTCCAGATGTTCTGGTTATGACTGCGACGCCCATTCCGCGTACAGCCGCAATGACGGTGTACGGAGATCTAGATGTCAGTGTTCTTGATGAATTACCGCCAGGACGTACCCCGATCACAACCTCATGGGTGAATAGTCCAATTGGATTAGAAACAATGTGGACTGAGGTGCGTCGTCGTCTTGAAGCAGGAGAACAAGGGTATGTGGTGTGTCCCCTTATTGAAGAGAGCGAAAAACTCGAGGTGTCATCTGCTCAGGAAACCTATGAGCAGCTATCTCATGCAGAATTGAGTGGGCTTGTTGTTGGGTTGCTTCACGGACGAATGTCGTCGGCAGATAAAGAGTCAGCGATGGCTTCTTTTCGTTCAGGTGCGACGAATGTCTTGGTCGCTACAACTGTTATTGAAGTAGGAGTAGACGTGCCAAACTCAACGTGCATGGTCATCCTTGATGCAGATCGTTTCGGAATCGCTCAGTTACACCAGTTGCGTGGGCGAGTGGGGCGCGGTGCAATTCCTTCACAGTGTTGGCTTGTCACCCAAAGCGATGAACCTTCACCTCGAGTGGATGCATTGGTTGCGTCTACCGACGGATTCTTTCTAGCTGAGGAAGATTTGAAGTTGCGTGGTGAAGGAACGATCATGAACATTAATCAAAAGGGTCGAAGCGACTTGATTCTTGCATCTTTGCAACACGATCTTGAACTTATTCAATGGGCGCGACAAGATGCGTTGCGGATCATTGAAAAAGATCCCACATTGAGTGACCTCCCGCAGTTACGTGATGAACTTGACCTTTTGTTTTCTGCTGAGGATGAAGAGTTCTTGTTTAAGTCGTAAAAAAATACGACTACTATGTCGACAGGTTCAAGATGGAGGAACAATATGGATATCTCAGGACGTCATGTCGTAGTAACTGGTGGTTCGCGTGGAATCGGTGAGGCACTGGCACGCGAATTTGCATCGCGAGGCGCCAATGTCACACTGATCGCGCGCAACGCCGACGCGTTGAAGCGCATCGCCGGAGAGATAAACGGTAATTTTCTAGTGGCTGATCTGAGTGATGATGCAGTCGTAGATGGCTTGATTGAAGATATCGAACGTCAGTTTGGGCCGATTGATGTTCTTGTCAACAATGCTGGTCTTGATACGTCTACTCCATTTGCAGTGGAAGATATTCGTGAGATCCGTGCGGTAGCGCGTCTCAACCTTGAGGTGCCGATGCTGCTCTCGAGACATGTTTTGCCAGGCATGTTGTCTCGGGCAAGAGGACATCTTGTGTATGTTTCGTCACTTGCTGGAACAGCAGCCTTTCCTGGGATGGCGGTGTACTGCGGAACCAAAGCCGGTATTTTCAATTTTTCTGAATCTATTCGCCGTGAGTTGAAGGACACTCCTGTCAACATCACCGTCTTGTCGCCAGGCCCCGTTGATACACAAATGTGGGACAACGTGGAAGCATCTGTTCCTACGGTGCGTGCAGTTGTCCGTCGGTTTCAGGTTTTGCAGCTCATTCCCACTGCGAGTCCTAAAGATATTGCGCGTCGAACCGTGTCGGCAGTCATAAAAAATGGTGCGCATGTACGGGATCCAAAGCGTTTGAGTATTAACTTCTGGCTTAATATTGCACCGACAAAGATTTCTAACTTGGTCATCACGGGCATCAAGTTCGACCCACTTGATGACGGCAAAAGTTAGAACAACAACTTCTCAGTAATTAGCAGAATCGTCGTCGTCTTCTGTCAACTCCAGATCCCAACGGTCTCGGCAATCACGACAGCGGTACGCCACGATGTCGCCGGCGTACCATAAGCCGTCTTCTCGTGGTGGGGAGATCAAATGGGCCTCTCCTGCACAATCAATACAGACGATGCACTCTCTTGGTGTAATCACCGCCGTAGTCTGCCTTATATGAGAGTGGTATCTGGTGATCTTCGTGGGCGTCGAATTGGGGAACCGTTGTCGCAGACCACGAGACCCACTACAGACAAAGTTCGAGAGGCTGTCTTTAACGCACTTGGGAGCCTTGACGTGATTGAGGGAGCGCGGGTCATGGACCTGTATGCGGGCACGGGAGCGATGGGAATTGAAGCACTCTCGCGAGGCGCAAGCCAGTGTGTCTTTGTGGAAAATGATCGGGCCGCCCTAGAGGTGTTGCGCGAGAATATTAAGGCACTGGGGCTGCTGGATCGTTCTGTGGTGATTGCCGCCGACGCATTGGTGGCAGTTGGCACCCACGGGCAATTTGACCTTCTGGTTGCTGATCCACCGTATGGTTTTGGCGACTGGGAGCGGATCCTGGGCAAAACTAGTGCCAATATTGTGGTTGTTGAATCTGACCGAGCACTCGATCCAATCGATGGATGGGCGCTCACCCGCTCGAAGCGTTACGGGCGCACACATATTTCATTTCTCACTCGCGGAGATGTCGGACAAGATACGGTAGAGACCACATGAGCACGGTGTTATATCCAGGAAGTTTCGACCCTTTTCATCTTGGTCATCTTGATGTAGTTGAACAGGCCACTGAATTGTTTGGCTCTGTCGTGGTCGCCATCATGCATAACCCCGACAAGCCATCAGGTATTTTGACAATGGATCAAAGGATCGCGTCGGCGCAACTGTCCTGTGCGCATCTACCCAATGTCGTTATCCGTGCATTTCCTGGTCTGGCTGTTGATGCTGCAAAAGAAGTTAAGGCTTTGTGCATTGTGAAGGGTCTACGCACAGCAGGCGACTTTGAAATAGAACAGCAAATGGCTCACACCAATTTTGCTGTTGCTGGAGTTCGGACCGTTTATGTCCCATGTCAGCCCCGCTATGGGTATGTCAGCAGTCGATTCATTCGTGATATCGCCCAACATGGTGGCGATGTCACATCGATGGTGCCAAGCGCTGTTGCAGATCTACTATCCAAGGTTTTTTCAACAGGGAGCGCACAATGAGTTTTGATGATTTTGATGACAACACGGATGATTCTTTTGGACAGCCCCTTCCAGTCCAAGCACGTCTTGGTGAAAGCGAAATAATTATTCGACGCATCGTTGACATCATTGCGACAGCACCAAGTGTTCCATTATCAAGCGCCCCTCGTATCGATCGTGATGAAGTCATCGAGTTTCTAGAAGATGCTTTGGTTCGCCTTCCTGATGAGATTCGTCAAGCGCGCTGGATGTTAAAAGAGCGCCATGAATTCTTGGAAAAAACTAAGCGCGAAGCCGACGAAATCCTGGGAGCAGCTCGCCAACAGGCAGAGCGGATGATGCAACGCACGGAAGTGGTTCGCGCCGCAGAATCTCGTGCACGTCAGGTGGTTGATGCTGCCGACGAGGAGTCACGTCGTTTGAAGAATGAAACAGAAGATTTCTTAGATCAACGCCTTGGTAGTTTTGAAATCTTGCTTGACCGCTTGCAAAAGACCGTTTCACATGGGCGTAATCGCTTGTCCATTGGTCACCAGCCATCGCCAGAGGCGCTCGATCCGATCGAAGAGCAAGAAGGACCAGGCTTCTTCGATCAAGACCTCTCGTAGGGCTCTGACATGGCAACTCCGTTGATCGTCAATGTGGTGGAGCTGCTTCGGTGGCCTGGCACAACAAAAGAACTATCAGTACTTGTTGACACATCTGATTTTGACTTTGTCGATTCCCGAATTGTTGACGAACCTGTCCAAATATCTCTCCATCTTGAGGGCATCACCAATGGAGTCGATGTGTCGGGGACAGCAACATTCAGATGGGCAGCAGAATGTCGTCGCTGTCTTAAACCGTTGTCAGACATAGTTATCGTCCCATTAGATGAGATGTATCAGCCAGCCACTGCCGATGCAGACCCAGACGCCTTTGGCATCGAGCACGACCAGATAAACCTGTTGGCGATGGTGCGGGAGAATATTTTGTTGTCGGTGCCACTCGGGCCGTTGTGCAAGCTGGACTGTCGGGGTTTCTGCCCGAATTGCGGCTGTGACCTGTCTGTGGCCACGTGTGCTTGTGATAACGAGGTGCGCGACGCCCGGTGGAGTGCCCTTGATCAGATCAAAGGATCCCTCGGGGAAATAGCCCCGTAACTTTTCCAGTTTTCGAGATAACCTTTCCGAGCCCCCAATGGGGCATTTGCCGCACATGCAGGGAGACCACAGTGGCCGTTCCGAAGAAAAAGACCTCAAAATCGAAGACACGTATGCGTCGCGCCTCAAACTGGCGCCTCATTGCACCTTCGCGTAGTAACTGCCCACGTTGTGGCGCAGCCAAGCGTCCACACATCGTGTGTGGCACTTGTGGCTGGTACAAGGGACGCGTTGCCGTCTCAGTCGACTGATCCCACACACCATGTTGCCAATCGCCGTTGACGCGATGGGTGGCGATCGTGCCCCAAGTGAAATTCTGGCTGGAGCGCATCAAGCCGCCGAACTGGGCATTCCAATTCTTCTTGTCGGACCAGATGGTCTAGACGGTATTGGAGACCTTCCATTGCTGGTGGCTAGTGAAGTCATTGGCATGGATGAGAATCCTGCGCAATCTGTTCGTCGCAAACGTGACTCAACATTGGTGCGTAGCGCAGAAGCAGTTCGTGATGGCAAAGCCAGTGCGATGATTTCTGCCGGAAATACTGGAGCCACAATGGCCAGTGCATTGTTGCGAATGGGTCGTATCCCTGGAGTATTTCGCCCAGCTATCGCTACGCCCGTTCCGGTTCCTGGTGGATCACCAACTGTGTTGCTTGATGCTGGTGCAAATGCCGAAGTTCAACCAGAATGGCTTGTTCAATTCGCTGTTATGGGTTCTGTCTATTCGCGTCAACGCTTCGGAATCCAAAATCCAAAGGTGGGTTTGCTTTCCATTGGTGAAGAGCCAGGCAAAGGTGACACTTTGCGTAAAGAAACATATGAACTATTGAAGGTTGCTCAGGGCATTAACTTCATTGGCAACGTAGAAGGAAACGACCTGATGACTGGCGTTGTCGATGTAGTGGTCACAGATGGATTTACTGGCAATGTCGCCTTGAAAACACTTGAAGGTAGTTTGCGCACAGTAGTGAAGGCGTTATTTAGTGCATTTGGTCAACCTGAATATGCCGACGCAGCAAATACGTTGATGCCAGCCTTATTGCCACTCTATGAATCTCTTGACCCCGACACATACGGTGGTGCAATCCTGCTTGGAGTTGATGGTGTCTGTATTATTTCTCATGGTTCAAGCAGTGCCCGTGCAATCTTGAACGGTATTAAATGCGCTAAAGAAATGGTCGATACCGGGATGGTGGAAGCAATCCGTAGTGTAATCTCTACTACGGTTAAGCCGTAACCATAAGGCGAACAGGACTCAATCACATGGCTTCAATTGATCGAGCTTCAGTCGTCATCACAGTGTGTCGACATCTTGCCGAAATTCTCGAGGTGGATGCATCCACAATTTCAGAAACTCAAAAGTTCGTGGAAGATCTGGGCGCTGACTCGATTTCACTAATCGAGTTAGTTGATTCTTTAGAGCAAGAGTTTGAAAGCACGCTTCCCGATTTTCATTTTGAAGATGATGATCTTGCACAACTCGTCACGGTTGCTGATGCTGTTGACTATGTCGTGCGCGCTCACGGCAACTGAGATCAGTGATGTATGTCATCGGTAGATGATCCTTCTTTCGCGGACTGTGCCGCTCGAATTGGATATCAATTTTCTGATCCTGAATTAATTCGTCAGGCATTGGTTCATCGTTCATGGCAGGCAGAAAACAACGAACCAGTCACCAATGAGCGTCTGGAGTTTCTCGGGGATGCTGTTCTTGGCTGGGTTGTGGCTGATATCGCTTTCCATACCCTTTCTGATATGCCAGAGGGCAAACTCACCGATCTGCGACGAAGCGTTGTGAACATGCATGCGTTGGCTGACATTGCAAGAGAACTCGGAATCGGTGAATTTATTTTGCTTGGTCGTGGAGAAGATCTCGCCGACGGACGAAACAAGTCCTCCATTTTGGCCGATGCTCTTGAAGCACTGATTGGAGCGGTCTATCTCGATGGTGGGCCAGATGCAGCAACAGTGTTCGTCAAGAGGTTGATGATGGATTCAATTAATGAGGCCATTCCGAATCTTGAGATGTTTGATACCAAGACTCGTTTGCAAGAAATATGTGCTCGCTTAGGAATTGGGGTTCCAAAATACCTAACAGAAGGTGAAGGTCCTGATCACGAAATGCTGTTTACTGCAACGGTTGTAATTGATTCAGTTGACTGCGGCACCGGAACTGGACGCACAAAGAAGGCTGCAGAACAAGTTGCAGCCACGCAGGCATACGACGTGGTGGTTGCACAGCACAATGCCTGAACTGCCAGAGGTGGAGACCGTTCGGCGTGGCATCGAGTCTCGCGTGGTTGGTCGAAAAATCGGCCAAGTCGAAGTAGGGCGAGAGCGTTCTGTGCGCCGAGTCGGCAAAGAGGCTGTTGTTCACGGATTGACCAACACCACCATATTGACGGCGCGCAGACGAGGAAAGTATTTGTTGTTTGATCTCGACAGTGGCGACGAGATGATGATCCATCTGCGGATGAGTGGACGAGTATTGATAGCTGAATCTGGAGCCTCGCGACCACCTCATACTCATGTGGTGTTGCCCTTGGCTAGGCGAGATGGCATTGAAGAAGAGATGTGGTTTGTAGATCCACGGACATTTGGTGAAGTCGTGGTGTACGACCCGGCCCATACGAAAGAAGTTCTTCCTGAACTGGCACGACTTGGAGTTGACCCAATTGTCGACCTTTTCAATGCTGACGTTCTTGCTGCACGTCTCAAAGGTCGCAAAGGGGCACTAAAACCGCTGCTGCTTTCGCAGCATGTGGTGGCAGGTATTGGAAATATCTATGCCGATGAGATTCTGCATCGCTCTGGTCTGATGTGGAATCGAACCGCCAATTCATTGACCACACCTAAAATCCGCCTTCTGACTGACAGCATCTCGATCATTTTGCGTGATGCCATTGATGCTGGGGGATCCACCCTCAGCGACGCTCAATATGTGGATGTTGAGGGTCAACTTGGCTCATTTCAAGACCAACATCGCGTCTATGGACGTGCTGGCCAGATTTGTCTGACCTGTGGAAAAGCCCCGATCCGCAAAACTATGGTTGCGGGACGCGCTACTTCGTTTTGCCCTCGCTGTCAAAAATAAGAGCGCATACGAGGCCAGCGCGTTCGGTCTATTACTGTTGTACTCGCCGTGTTTTTGAAGTCACTTACTCTCAAAGGATTTAAGTCCTTCGCTGATTCCACTGTCCTTGAGATGGAGCCTGGAGTAACCGTTGTGGTCGGGCCAAACGGATCCGGCAAGTCCAATGTGGTCGATGCCATTGCGTGGGTGCTTGGTGCGCAGGCGCCTAGTTCTGTGCGTAGTCAAAAGATGGAAGATGTCATCTTCAGTGGAACCAAAACTCGGGCAGCACTTGGTCGCGCCGAAGTGATGCTCACTCTTGATAACGCTGCAGGGCTATTGCCACTTGACTTTTCTGAGATCACGATTTCGCGAATACTTTTCCGAAATGGAGACAGTGAATATGCCATCAATGGTGTGGAGTGTCGTCTGCTTGACGTCCAAGAGTTGCTATCTGATGCAGGTGTTGGTCGCCAGCAACACGTCATCATTAGCCAAGGACAAATTGACGCTGTTCTTACGGCCCGCGCCGAAGATCGTCGGGCGATTATTGAAGAAGCAGCGGGAGTTCTTAAGTTTCGCAAACGTAAAGAGAAGGCCGAGCGTCGCCTTGAGGCAACAGAGGCCAACCTGTTGCGTGTCCAAGACCTCATTCGCGAAGTTCGTCGCCAGCTGCGACCTCTTGAGCGCCAAGCTGAAGCCGCTCGAAAGTACGAAGGTATTGTTGGAGAACTTCGTGCATTAAAGATGTTTTTGTCTGGCCGTGAAGTTGCAGCATTGCGTGCTCGCCTCACCACATTGTTAGACGAAAAACATTCTTCTGAGAAATCTGAAAAAGAGATTCGTCAGAGACTCGCATCACTTGACACCAGGGTTCTTGCTGCTGAAGCAGATTTGTCTGCTCGTGGGGAGTCTGGAGTAAATGACGAACTGGTGCGTATTGAACAATTGCGCGAGCGAGCTCGCGGACTAATTGCAATTATCGCTGAGCGTCGGCGCAGCATGGAGCGCGATCATGGTCAGCTCATTGCCGAGGATGTTATTGCTGCTCTCGAAGCCGATGCAGCACAAATGCGGACAGAATTACTCGAAGTTGAGCGCGGTCTTACAATTGCGCTGAGTGAAAGTGAATCTTTAGGAGTCGAAGAAGAGGTATTCGAGCGCGAGCGCACGGAGCAAGGCCTTTTCCATACTGTGCAAGGCAACGATGCATCTAATGAGGCCGCCGAAGTGCGTGGAGAGTTGCGCACGTTGCGAAACACCGTTGAACAAAGTGCTGGAGAAATCCAACGCTTGCAAACAAGGATTGAACAACTTGTTGCCAACAATGGTGGCCTTGGCGCAAGCATCGAGCGATTACAGCAAGAACTGGCGCTTGCTGAAACAGCAGTTAGTGAATTACGAGTAGAACTTGGACAAGCAACAGATCGCCGAGACCATGCAGAGTCGGCTGGCGATACGGCCCAGCGAAATCGTGCAGATGCGCAAGGGCGTAACGCTCGAGCCGTAGCGCGATATGACGCTTTGGTTGCTGCAGCAGCTTCAAGCAGGGCACGTATTGGTGCTGATCACCTGTCTGGTCTTCAAGGTGTTGTCGGAGCGCTTGTTGATCTTTTAGTTATTGATGAAGGATGGGATGCTGCGATAAAGGCTGCACTTGGCGAATCGTTGGCTTCGGTTGTTGTAGATGATCCAGCAGCAGCACGACGCGCGATTGATGCATTGCGTGCGGCGGGACACAACGGTGCGATTTTGGCCCTCGGTATCCATCGCACGAGTGCTGGAACATTGCCAAACGGCGTGCCGTCTGTGCGATTGCATGTTCGTGGAGTAGCTGGTGCTTCAGAACAACTTGCTACGGTTCTCGATTCGTTGTTGTCACATATTGGATCAGTTGATGACATCGCTGCAGCAATTAGTGTCGTTGAATCCCAGCCCTCGGCCATTGTAGTTACTCGTCGCGGAGACAGGCTCAGTCCAACAGGTTGGCGTCTCGGGGTCGCTGACGATGTGGGGTCTATAGAAATCATTGAAGATGCTTTGGTAGAAGTTGAATCAAGCGAACGTGAGCTTGAGCATTTTTCCACTTTGGTCGATGCCGCACGCGTGGAGCTGATGGAGTCTCGTTCGGCAATCACAGATACGCAAGGAAAACTTGATCGCCAGTTAGAAGTGGTCGAGACAGCATCAGATCGTCTCACGGGGGCAATCAATGACCAACGTGCAAATGCGGCAGAACAACAAATAACTCGTGATTCAGTCGATGAGATGCGTAGTCGTCTCGGCTCGTATCAACAGCGAGTAACTGAACTCGAAAACCTTTTGCCAGGGTTGGAAGAATCAGAAGCAGCCGAGATCGCAGCTGTTCGTGCCCAAACAGAAGAGCGTGCAGCAATCGATTCACGATCGACACATCTCACAATGCGCCGCCAGGATCTAGAAGTTCGCTTAGCAGGAATGCGGGAACGGGATCAGTTTTTGCGTCAACGCATGGAAGATGCAGAACGACGACTAGAAGCAGATTCGATGGCGCGCAAAGAGGCAGGAGTTCGTCGCGAACGGATCCAAAACGCGTTGCTTGCAATTGGACATTTGTCGAACCTGGCAGAGACTCATCGCACTGCTACAGAATCACGCTTGGCAGAGCTGTACGAAATGCGTCGACGTCAGAGTGATGAAGTGCGCGCGGTGGCCGCATCGTTGGATGAGGCGCGCAAGGGTCGTCACGAGGCAGAAGAAGAACTAGAAATTCTTCGAGAGCGTGCACGTCGGGTGGATGTTGATGAAGCCGAAACCCGGATGCGTCTTGAAGCAGCAGTTGAGTTGATTCGTCGTGAACTGGATGTTGAGCCACATCTCGCTGAGGCTTCCGAGATGCCAGAAATTCCAGAAGGAACCACGCATGCCGAACGAGCCCGTGTGCTGGAGCGAGAAATTCGCCTTATGGGTCCAATTAATCCGCTTGCACTTCAGGAGTTCACAGAACTTCAGGAGAGACATCATTTCCTTGAAGAGCAATTGAACGATGTAAGAACCTCTCGTCGCGAGTTATCCCAAGTCATTTCTGCTATCGATCTAGAAATTCAAACAGTATTTGCTAGTGCGTTTGAAGATGTCAGTCGCAATTTCACCGACTTGTTTTCTTTATTGTTTCCAGGCGGCAAGGGAAAGCTGTTGCTCTCCAGCCCACATGACATGTTGAACACTGGTATCGAAGTTGAAGCTCAGCCACCAGGAAAAACATTTAAGAAGTTGTCGCTATTGTCTGGCGGCGAGCGGTCATTGACAGCACTTGCGTTCCTCTTTGCTGTGTTCCGTAGCCGACCTTCGCCTTTCTATGTGATGGACGAGGTAGAAGCAGCCCTTGATGATGTGAACTTGCATCGATTCTTGGGTCTTGTTAACGAGTTCCGCCGTGATGCACAGTTGATTATCGTCAGCCACCAAAAGCGAACAATGGAAGCAGCTGATTCCCTGCTTGGTGTGACGATGCAACCAGGTGGATCATCAAAGGTAGTTACTGAACGTTCATCTGCCACTGCGCGACCCCAGTGATCGCAATAGAGACAACCAACCTTCTCCTGCTCTTAGCCGGGGGCGGATTCGTGGTCGGGCTTGGCGTATTTTTTGTTATTCGTCGGAAAACTCCGCCAGATAAACATAAATCTGGATCATCAGATGCGACAACTTCAGTAACTACTGAAGAGCCGATCGCTGAATCAGTCGTAGAGGTCGCCCCATCTGTTCGTGAGCGCACCGGCCGGACACGGTCATTGTTTTCGTCCGCATTTCAGTCGATTCGTGCAAGAGCAGTTGACGCATCTACGTGGGATGAACTTGAAGAGACATTGTTGCGCGCAGATATTGGTATTGGACTAGCGACACGATTATTGGATCCACTAAAGACTGCTGTGCGAACCGGAACGTTAAAGAACGCCGATGATGTCATTGCTGGTTTGCGCGAAGCAATGAAAGGGCAACTGGCAACATCAGATCGGTCGTTGCATCTCGACGCAGATCCTGGTCCTAACGTTTGGCTGTTTGTCGGAGTGAACGGTGTCGGCAAGACAACCACTATCGGAAAAATTGCAACAGCGGAAGTCCTAAAAGGAACCACAGTTCTTATGGCGGCGGGTGACACGTTTCGTGCAGCTGCTGCTGAGCAACTAGAAGTTTGGGCACAACGCTCTGGTGCATCTTTTGTGCGCGGAGCAGAAGGTGCAGATCCTGCTTCGGTTATTTTTGATGGAATCGAAAGCGCTTTTTCAAAAAACATCAAGTTAGTTTTGGGCGACACTGCAGGTCGTCTGCAAAACAAATCAAACCTGATGGAAGAGTTGCGCAAGGTACGCCGAGTTGCTGATAAAGCATCTGGAACCGTTAACGAAGTTCTGCTGGTCATTGACGCGACAACTGGCCAAAATGGACTTTCCCAAGCTAAAGAGTTTGCTGCAGTTGCAGATGTAACTGGGGTGGTTCTCACAAAACTAGATGGCTCTGCCAAGGGTGGAATTGTGTTTGCGATCGAGACTGATTTAGGCATTCCCGTGAAGTTGGTTGGACTTGGTGAAGGTGCTCATGATCTTGTGCCCTTTGATCCAAATGACTTTGTTGACGCCTTATTCGATTAATCGTGTGTCATGATGAGCACATGAGAACTGTTCGGTCATCACTGGTGTTGGCGGGTGTTTTTGCGTTGATGTCGTGTGGCAACTCGGGGCCAGCAGTGTTGTCACTGAACGGAGCTGCCAATATGTCGGCAGGAGATGGTGTGAGTGGTGGTGTGAAAGAGAGCCGGATGATGGCACTCAATGTCGAGTACAAGATAATGAACGACCTTCCTGCGTTGGCAACATCGGAGCGTGTTTATCTGATGAAACGTCCGAAAGATTTTCTTGATCAATTCACAGCTATTGCCAAAGCGCTTGGGCAAAAAGGCGATGTAGTGCAATCCACTGACGACACCAATCGGTATCACGTCGGGAAAGGCGACGACGAAACGGGAATGTGGCTATATGTCACCAAGAGTGAATCCACGTGGTCGTATTCGAACAGTATTTCTTCGCATGCGACCACCATCTCAAGCCAACCGTGTCCTGAAAAATCTTCCGATTGTGGTGAACAAGTTGTCGAAAAGCCACAGAACTTGCTGTCACCACAAGATGCCAAAGCGCGGGCTTTGTCTATTCTTGGCGCTGCCCAAGTCGACACGTCATCAATTCGATTCTCCGCGGATACAGATGACTGGTCGACAAGTGTGACTGGCGTGCTTCAAATTGGCGGCCTTGATACATCGCTGGTGTTTTATTTTTACTTTGGTGCTGATGGTGTGCTCGGCTCTGCACACGGCAGGATTGTGTCCTTAGTAAAAGGTGATGAATATCCGCTGGTCTCTCCAGAAAAGGCAATCGATCGCCTCGCAACGTCGATGTTTGGAGTTGGAACAAAGGTCGGCGTTGACTCTCTAGTTGCTCCGACTGCAGAGAGCCCACCAACAATTGTTCCCATCACTGCAGTGCGGCTTTCGTACATGGCGGCATCGTTGGCTGATGGAAGCTCCATGCTGTTACCCGCCTATACATATTCAAATACCGATGGTGATGTCGGTACTGTGTTTGCAGTAGAGCAGAAATATCTTGTTGCTGATACATCAGTTCCACCCACTGACAAAGGTGTAATTGAGCCCGACCCGTCAGGTTCTGGAAGTGGATCATCGGATTCATCAGATGGCGTTGACGTTCCTGCTGCATATGCAATAACTCAAAGTGATGCAAACACTCTGATTGGCCTGACCGAGGATGAAGCCAGCAAGATTGCTATTGAAAAGAGATGGCTAGTGCGCGTGGCGATGCGCGATGGTGAGGCTTATATGTTGACCCAAGATTTTGTGACAAACCGCGTCAATCTGATGCTCGTTAAAACCATTGTTACTGCAGTTGCTGTTGGATAGTGCCGCGAAGACGAAAGCCTTTGCGCCGATAACCTTGACTGTGCATGTTTGATTCACTGAGTGACCGCCTTCAAGGCATTACTAAACGGCTTCGGGGCAAAGGTCGGTTATCTGAAGCCGATGTTGACGAAGTCCTCGCTGAAATCCGTACAGCTCTTCTTGAGGCCGATGTCAACGTTGGAGTAGTTCGCGAGGTTATTGCTCGTATCCGTGAAGGTGCCATTGGGTCTAGCGTTTCCGAGGCGCTCGATCCAGGCCAGCAAATCATCAAGATCGTTCATGCAGAACTGATCGCCATGCTTGGTGGAGAAACATTAAAAATTGCGTATGCATCGCATCCACCCACCGTTGTGTTGATGGCTGGATTGCAGGGCTCTGGTAAAACCACCAGTGCTGCAAAACTTGCTCGGTGGTTTAAATCCCAGGGGCGTCAACCATTGCTTGTTGGCGCAGATCTGCAGCGTCCAGCAGCAGTTGAGCAGTTGCGTGTACTCGGTCAACAGATCGGAATTCCAGTGTTCTCAGAACCTGGTGATCCCGTCACAACGGCACGTCGAGGTTTAGAAGAAGCGCGTCGCCTTGGCAAAGACGTCCTTATCGTTGACACCGCTGGCCGCTTAGCTATCGATCAAGAAATGATGCAGCAGGTTGCTGATATTTCTGCACAGATCAAGCCGAACTACACCTTCCTCGTGGTTGATGCAATGACAGGCCAAGACGCAGTGAGCGTAGCCCTTGCATTTGATGCTCGTCTATCAATTGACGGTGTGATTCTTAGCAAACTTGATGGAGATGCCCGCGGTGGCGCAGCATTGTCGGTGAAAAGTGTGCTTGGGAAGCCGATTGCGTTCGCAGCTACTGGTGAGCGGATCGAAGCATTCGAGCAGTTCCATCCCGATCGTATGGCTGGTCGAATTTTGGGCATGGGTGACATTCTCACGCTCATCGAACAAGCCGAGAAAGTTTTTGAACAAGACAAAGCCGAAGAAGCAGCCCAACGGATGTTGGAAGGCCAGTTCACTTTGGAAGATTTCCTTGAACAACTGCAACAGATCAAAAAAATGGGACCGATCTCTGGAATCATGAACATGCTTCCGGGCATGCCAAAAGAAATGAAGAACGCCGAGATCGGCGACGACATGTTGACTGTGACAGAAGCAATCATTCGCTCAATGACCCCACAAGAGCGTCGCAGCCCCGACATCATTAATGGTTCGCGTCGCTTGCGCATTGCCAACGGCAGTGGCACTCAGGTGGCCGATATCAACAAACTGATCAAGCAGTTCACCGAAATGCAAAAAATGATGAAACGAATGGGTGGCTTGGCTAAGCCGTCAGCCAAATCTGGCGGAAAAAATAAGAACAAGGTCAATAAGCGTCAAGCCATGCGCGAGCTGTCCGACATGATGGGCGGCGCAGCTGGCGGGCCTGGTGGCTTTCAAGGTGTGCCAGGAGCACAGATGCCAGGTGGCCCAGGCATGCCCCCCTGGATGAAATAGTCGCCTTCAATCGGGCAAACCGTTGGGGAGTTGGGCTTTGCACCGCTAGCCTTACCTAGTCCCGCAATGGGTCCTTTCTAGGAGAAAATCGCATATGGCAGTCAAATTGCGCCTCACCCGAGTCGGCAAAACAAAACAACCTCAGTACCGCGTCGTTGCGGCTGATTCTCGTCGTGCTCGAGATGGTCGTTTTATTGAAATACTTGGTCAGTACAACCCCCGTACTGAACCCTCCACAATCACAATCGATAACGACAAAGTCGTTAAGTGGTTGATGGAAGGCGCACAGCCAACCGAGCGTGTTCGTAAGTTGCTCGAAATTAGTGGTGCGTGGGCTCAGTTCGCCGCTGCAAAAGTTAAGTAGCGCCGTGTCTGAATTAAACGAAAACTCCATCGAAGCCCCTGTGGCTATCGCAGTGCTCACACATATCGTGCGCAGCATTGTTGATGACGCTGAAGCAGTCAATGTGACCTCTGGTCCTGGCAAGGGTGACAAGATTCTTCTTGAAGTCCGCGTTGGTCCTGGAGATCTGGGTCGTGTCATCGGTCGTCGCGGTCGCACCGCTCAAAGTATCCGCACAATTGTTCGTGCTGCTGCAACAAATGACGATGTCGACGTTGATGTCGACTTTGTTGATGCCTGATTCTTTTTCTGACCTTTTAGAGGTTGGACGAATTGGAAAACCACATGGCATAAAAGGAGATCTTTTTGTCTCGTTTACAAGTGACCTTCCAGAACGTCGCCAGGTAGGTACGACACTTACTCTTAAAGATTCGTCTGGTATTCGCACGCTCACCATCGTGACCGTTCGACCGCAACAAGACCGATTTGTTATCCATTTCGAGGGCATTGATGATCGCAATATGGCCGAACATCTCACAAATAAGTTTCTTTTCGCTGAGCCGATAGAAAACGACGAAGCACTATGGGTTCACGAACTGATTGGTTCCACAGTCATTGATCAGGCTGGAACTACATGGGGGACTGTGGTCGGTGTGGTCCGCAATCCAGCACACGACATTCTTGAAATATCAAACGGATCAATGATTCCGATGCCATTCGTCGTGTCCTGCAAACTCGGCATCACCACTATTAACCCACCTGAAGGATTGTTGGATCTCGAGTCTTAATACACGATTGATTCATATTCGGTAAGTTGCCATCGTGCGTATTGATGTTTTCACTATTTTCCCGGAGATTATCGATGGGTTTTGTACGCACAGCCTTCTTGGGCGTGCTCTTGAATCTGGCTCAGTACAAGTTA